>VFQP010000149.1_pt1 | contig 195368 bp, 166 predicted proteins | sample 3512351 | NCBI WGS metagenome assembly VFQP01 (sample SAMN10412372, study PRJNA504923) | tailings metagenome | isolation source: Relicate 1 Philex TSF1 revegetated site | place: Philippines: Tuba, Benguet | collected 2017-08-29 | reverse complement strand
TCAGCAAAGCTGATGAGCTCCGTAAACTCCGGTTTTGTTACTTTTTGCGGTCAAACCTAAGCGTAGCGAAAGCTTGAATACCGATGAAAACAAAATGATAAATATGAAAAAAGTAAGAGCCCTGCGGCGGCGAGCTAAAAAAATACGTTCAATGCGAATTTCTCAAGAATTGTAAAAATACTTAACCCGAATCTCACGTTAAGGTAATATTTTCTCTTCTTTTTGCCGTTAATTTTGCCCTCTACTTGGCTTTTTTCGTTTCACACTATTTTTAAAAAAAAATCAATAAACAGTACCCCCAAGGGTAGGGCTTTGCCGTACTATATATAACCAACCAAACTTTAACTTCCGAATTATGGAGAAGAATGCAGTAAACCTGTTGAAAAAATATCTTTCTGGGCAGTGTACGCCAGAGGAAAAAGCTATTGTTGAAGATTGGTACTTGCAGTTACCATTTCAAAAAAAAGCACCAGATGCCCAGCAGATTGAAGCTAGCCATGATGAAGTTTTGGAAAGGCTAAAGCAGCGTCCCAAGACAAAGAGCATTGGATACTTGAAACATATTGCTGTTGCTGCAAGTATATTATTATGTATTGGTTTGGGGTTTGTTCTTTTTAATAGAAAAATAGAGCCGATGGCAGGCCTGGCAAAAAAGAAGCTCGAAGATGTACTTCCAGGAGGAAATAAAGCCACTTTAACTTTGGCCGATGGCAGCGTGATTGACCTTGACCAGGCACTTGCTGGCGATATTTCTAAGCAAAATGGCATCGTAATTCGTAAAACAGAAGATGGCCAGCTAGAATATGTAATACAAGATAATCCGGATGCAGTAAACGGAACTAATACTATTACTACACCACGTGGTGGCCAATACCAAGTAAGCTTGCCCGATGGCACCAAAGTTTGGCTTAATGCCGCAAGTTCGTTAACATATTCTTATCCTTTTGCCAAAAATGAACGTGCAGTAGCGCTGCAGGGCGAAGCTTATTTTGAGGTAGCCAAAGATAAACAAAGGCCTTTTAAGGTTAGGGCCAACCAACAAATTGTAGAAGTATTGGGCACACATTTTAACGTAAATGCTTATAGCGATGAGCCAATGCAGAAAACTACCTTACTAGAAGGTGCAGTAAAAGTAGTAGCGGGAGGTAACGAAGTTAGGTTAAAACCCGGTGAACAGGCTAAATTTAATGCAGCCAGTACTGAATTGATGGTCGATAAAAATATAGATCCAGACCAATACATAGCTTGGAAAAATGAAGTGTTTGCCTTTAACAACGAAGATCTAAAATCGGTAATGAGACAAATCTCTAGATGGTATGATATCGATGTAGCATACAAAGGTAAAATTACAACAGAAAAATATTTTGGAGAAATTCCAAGAAGCGCCAACCTCGCAGAAGTATTTAAAATACTAGAACTGAACCACGTTCATGTGCAGGTTTCGGGAAAAACAATGACGATAACCGGGAATTAAAAGCTACCTAGCAACTCTAAATAAATCAACAACCACTAACCTAAACAAACATTTGATGAAAAAACTACCAGAAATTTAGCGAAAAGTACCTTTAAAAATTAACCGAAAGCGCAGCAACGCTTCCGGTCAAAAATTCGGACAAGCAGTTTGTTTTGAGACCCAACTGCTTATTATTAACCTCATTCAACTATAAAGGTATGAAATTAACTACCCTTTACAACTCCGTGTGTAAAAAACGGAAGGTAAAGACTAAACTTTTACTGGTCATGAAATTGACTGCCATTTTACTACTAACAGCCGCGTTGCACGTATCAGCGGCAAGTTTTTCACAAACTGTAACTATTCCCCGCCAAACAGGTTCCATTAAAAACCTTTTAAAGGAGATTAAAAAACAAACCGGGTATTTCTTTTTCTATAAAGGCCAAGTGCTGCAAAATAAGCCCGAGGTAGAAATAGAATTGCAAAAAGCCACCATTGTAGAGGCTTTAAATACCTTGCTGAAAAACCAGGATTTAAGCTATCACATCATCAATAAAACCATAGTGATTAGCAAAAAAGAGCTAGCCGCTGCCGTTTCAAATGAGCTGGCAAAGATTGATGTGAAAGGGACCGTGAGCGACAAGGCTACGGGCGAAACGCTACCGGGTGTAAATATTGCCCTAAAGGGTGGTGCAACCATTGGTGCCACTAACAGCAAAGGAGAGTTTAAAGTAACTGCCGACGAGGGTGCAACCTTGGTGTTTAGCTACATTGGCTACGAACCTTTAGAGATTGCCGCATCTGGTGGCAAAAACTTGGTGATAAAGCTTGTGCCGGTATCCATACAAATGAATGATGTGGTAGTTACCGGTTATCAAACCATCAAAAAAGATAACTATACAGGTAATGCCATTGTAATTAAAGGCGAAGATTTACAGAAAAACAACCCACAAAGTTTAATCAAAAGTATCCAAACCTTTGATCCTTCATTTAAAGTGCTGGACAATAATCTCTTTGGCTCAGATCCAAATGCACTGCCAAGAATTAATGTGAGGGGCGCTACGGCACTGCCATCTATCGAAGATACCAACAACCTATTAGACCGTAACAATTTATCGAGCAATTATAACTTGCCGGCTTTTATGTTAGATGGTTTTGAGGTTACGCTACAAAAAGTAACCGATTTGGACATGAACAGGATAGAATCTGTTACGTTACTAAAAGATGCTGCAGCTACGGCAGTTTACGGATCTAGGGCAGCCAATGGCGTAATCGTAATTACCACCAAGGCACCGGTGGCGGGCAAGCTTCAATTATCTTATAACTACGAAACCAGCGTAAATGCGCCAGATTTAACCGACTATCACGTATTAAATGCTACAGATAAATTAAACTACGAAAAGTTAGCCGGACTGTACAATGCACTTGGAAATACAGGATATACGCAAGAACAGCTGGATGCCGAGTATTTCAATAGGTTAAAAAATGTGGCTAGTGGGGTAGATACCTATTGGCTATCGCAAGCTTTGCGCAATGCCTATCGCCAAAAACATGCAGCTTATGTGCAAGGTGGCGATGAGAAATTTAGATACGGCTTAGACTTACGTTACGAAACCACACCCGGGGTAATGTTGGGCTCTAACCGAGATCGCTATAGCGGTGGCATGAGTTTCACCTATAACCCAAGCAAGAAGCTCATTTTTAGAAACGAAGTTACCGTTACACAGGCCAACGGAAATAATTCGCCTTACGGAGATTTTTCTACCTATGTAAGAATGAACCCTTATTATCCTATCAGAAACCAGAATGGCGATATTGTTCAGGAATTGGCCAATTGGCGAGTAGATACCCGTCAAGAAGGACCTGATCAGATCCAAACAAGGTACGTATTTAATCCTTTATTCGAAGGTACCTTAGCTAGTTTCGACAAATCATCGATGTTAGAAATTATCGATGCTTTTTCTGTAGATTGGAGAATAACGCCAAGCTTGAACCTCAAAAGTCAAATCAGCTTAAATAAAAGTGTAACCAGCAACGATAAGTTTGTATCGCCATTAAGTAATGTGTTTTATACTTACGCAAGCGACCAGCTAAACAATAAGGGTACTTATGAATTGCTAGAGAATGATCGCTTGGCGATAGATGGTAAAGCAACCTTGGGCTATAATAAACAAATTGGAGACCAGTATTTTAACTTGGTCTTAGGAACCAACATTGTTGCCGTTAGAACGGATGATAAATTAACTGAGGCGCAAGGTTTCTCTAACGATCGTTTTTCTAACATCGGCTTTGCCCGTATCTACAAAATAGACGCAGGGCCAGAGGGTAATGTTGCCGAAAATCGTTTGGCGGGCGCCTTCTTTTCAGGAAACTATTCTTATAAAAACAAATACCTTTTGGATGCCTCTTTTAGGTATGAAGGTTCTTCTGCTTTTGGTGCTAATCAACGTTTTGCGCCATTTTGGTCGGGTGGTATAGGCTGGAATATGCACAACGAAGCGTTCCTGTCAGGGTCTAAAGTAATTAGCCAGCTACGTGTTAAAGGTAGTGCCGGCGAGCTCGGTTCGGTATCTTTTCCAGCTTATCTATCTAGATCTTTATACCAATATCAGCCCAACAACTGGTATTCTACGGGTTTAGGTGCGCAAGTATTGGGTTATGGCAATAGCAATTTACGTTGGCAAAAAACAACCACTTACGACGCTGGGATAGACTTGGGTTTGTTTAAAGACCGCGTGGTAGTTTCGCCAAGGTATTATTACAAATTAACCAAAGGCTTAATTACCGATATTGATTTGGCACCTTCAACAGGTTTTACTACGTATAAAGAAAACCTGGGTAATGTAGCTAATAAAGGTTACGAGGTTTACTTAACGGCAAATGTACTTAGAACCAAAGATTTTAACATCAACGTTACGGGTAACTTGGTGCATAATGTAAATACGCTGGTAAGTTTATCTAATTCGTTAAATACTTTAAATAGTAAGATAGACGAGTACCAAACCAATCCTGATAACAAGGCACAGTCTACGCCGTTGGTACGCTTCAATGAAGGGGAATCGATGACAATGATTTACGCGGTTCCTTCTTTGGGCATAGACCCGCAAACGGGAAAGGAAATTTTTAGAAAAAGAGACGGCTCGTTAACCTACAATTGGAATGTGGCCGATATTATGCCCATTGCAGATGGTGCACCTAAGGCCGAAGGGAACCTTAACCCGAATATAGGCTACAAAAATTTCTTGTTTAGCTTCAGTTTTTACTACCGTTTTGGCGGATATACGTATAACCAAACTTTGGTAGATCGTGTAGAGAATGCCGATCCGAGATTTAACGTAGATAGTCGTGTGCTTAACCAACGTTGGATCAAACCAGGCGATCAAACTTTCTTTAAAAACATTGCCGATTTATCCATAACTAACGTTTCTTCAAGGTTTGTTCAAAAAGAAAACCTATTAGAATTAAGGTCTATTTATGCGTCATACGACTTTAAAAAAGATATGGTAAAGAAATTTGGACTCCAAAACCTGCGTACTACTTTGGCCATGAACGATATTTTCAGAACCTCGAGTATTGAAATGGAAAGAGGAACGATTTATCCTTTTGCAAGGAGTTTAACTTTTTCATTATTGGCCTCATTCTAAACATAAAGACATGAAAAAATACTTAATCCTATTCATTAGCTTAATTGCCTTGTCTTCTTGCAAAAAGTTTCTAGATATACAGCCCGAGTCTGATGTGTCTAAAGAAGAGCTTTTTTCATCTGAAGAAGGTTTTAAAGAAGCGCTAAATGGTGCTTATGTAGGCTTAGCTAGCGCCAATTTGTATGGCGGTAACCTAACCTTTAGTAATTTAGATATCTTGGCACAGAACTATCAGTTTACCGATGCCAACTTAATAAGGATTGCCGCATTTGATTATTCGCTCGCATCCTATGTGCAAAAAATCAGCGTAATCTGGACGAATGCCTACAAGCAAATTGGTAACCTTAATCAAATTTTAAGTGTTATCGATCAGCGCAAAGAGCTTTTCAGAGATCAAAACTATGAGATTGTGAAAGGCGAGGCCCTGGCTTTAAGGGCCTATATGCATTTTGATTTGTTGCGTATGTTTGGCACCTCTTATCAAAATAACCCCAATTTTAAGGCCATGCCGTACGTAACTACGGTAGAGACCAAGCCCACACCTTTTTCTACCGTAACCGAAGTATTAGATAAGGCAATAGCTGATTTGCAGGAGGCTAAGGCGCTGTTGAAGGGCAAAGATCCCATCTTGCCGGCCAGCTATGTGGTGGGCTACCCAAGCGATGAAGATGCGACCGAATTGCAAAGTCCATCGTTGTTTTTGCAGAACCGAAGACACCGCATGAATTACTACGCCGTGACGGGTACCTTAGCCCGTGTTTATCTTTATAAGAACGATAAGGTAAACAGTTTAAGCAATGCGAAAGAAGTTATCGAATCTTTGAAATTTCCATGGACATTGCAGGCTGATTTCTTCGCTGACGATATCACACAGCGAGACCGTATTTTTTATAACGAACTCGTTTTTGGCTGGTATGTACCGCAGTCTAGAGAACAATTGATCGGTCTTTTTTCTAGAAACAACCCCGATTACTCGGCCACTGCAGACCAAATCAATGCTATTTATAATTTAGGTACCACAGGGGCCGATGATTGGCGATATAAGCAGTGGTTTAGGTTAGTAAGAGACGCCAACCAGTCGGATAGGTTTTACCTGCAAAAGTACGTTACAAACACTACGCCGCTCACTAATTTACATCCGCTAATGGCGCCGGCATTGCGTTTAAGCGAGTTGTATCTGATTGCTGCCGAGGCTTCTTTCGATACCAATCCTGGAGCAGCGGTAGATTATTTCAACGAATTTAGGGTACATCGCGGTATTGGAACTGCAATAAGTGCAACTATTGCCAAGACAGACTTTATCAATCTGTTAAAAGGAGAATACCGCAAAGAGTTTTACGGCGAAAGTCAGAGCTTTTTTATGCACAAGCGCTTAAACTTAGATATTATCACTACCGCAGGACTAATTTACCCAGCGTCTGATAAAATCTTTGTATTCCCACTTCCAATTGAGGAGCAAACCAACAGAAACTAAAAACAGACCAAACAATGAAAAAGACAATATTATATCTTTTGCTTTTGAGCACAGTGTTATGGGCTTGCAAAAAGAATGAATTGGCCCCTTTTGAGGCCACAGACAATATCTATCTACATTATTTAGACAGAAATGGTTTACAGGATACCACAACAATCAGCTACTCATTTGCGTACAACCCTAGCTTGGGCCAAGATACGGTTTGGGTGCCCATTATTGTGACCGGCAATAAAGTATCACGTAATCGCCAGTTTGTATTAAGCGTAGTCGATTCGTTAACTACCGCAGTTAAAGATCTGCATTATGAGCCTTTAAAGCCCAGTTATACTTTGCCGGCAGATTCCACTAGACTCAAAATACCTATTATCATCAAAAATAATGATCCAGCGTTGGCCGAAAAATCTGTAATCCTAGGTTTTAGGGCGGTAACTGGAGGAGACTTTTCGGCAGATTTGCCCTTGCCTTTACGCACTAAGAAAGTTATTTTCTCTAGCCGCCTAGAGCAACCCGCTTGGTGGATATATTGGCAAGCGCAGCTGGGCAATTACGGACGAATTAAACATCAGTTGTTTCTTATAGCTACGAACAATGCCGAGTTGGTAGATCAATCTAAGCCAGATGCCTATTTGCAAATTCCTAGAAGCCTGTATCATATTGATAATTTTAGGGTGTTCCTAAAAGATCCAGCGGCTTGGATAGCCAAAAATCCTAACAAAGGCTATGTATTAATTAAGAAAACCGACGGCAGTAATGAATACGAGTTTTACAATGAAGATGCGCCGGGCAGACGCTTTGTGATGCGCTTTTTTGCCCAGGTAAATAGCTATTTCTTTATTGACGAGAGCGGCAACCAAATTGTTGTTTAACCTTTATTAAAACATAGTAAAGATGAAATTAAAATTAATTTTAGTACTGGCCATTTTGGTTGGTTTATATACAGCTTGTAAAAAAGATTTGGGTAATTACGATTACCATCCACCTTCAGAACCCACCTTGAGCAAATTTAAGGACTCTACTTTTGCCGCGTTGCTGGGCGATTCGCTAATTCTTAACCCAATAGTAAGTTTGGCAGATGCCGACCCAAAGAAGGATTTATCTTTCGAATGGAGAATTTCGGTAACAGAAGAGCAACGCGAAGTAGTTTATACACAGTTTCCGTTAAGGATAGTGTATAACTTGGGACCCGGTTTGCGTAGCGCAAAATTGCTCATTACCGATAACAGGAATGGCTTAAGGTATGTGATACCCTTTAAAATTTTGGGTTCCACAGAATTTAGCATAGGCAAGGTAATTTTGAGTAATGACAATGGAGTAGCTAGGCTATCTTTTGTAAAGCCAGACAACGTTACCGTAATTGCAGATATTTATAGAGCCTTCCACAACGAAGATCTGCCTAAAAACCCGGTGCAGCTTTACTTTTCAGATCCCTTGCCTTATCAGCCTATCACTAACCAAGAGTATTGGGTATTGTGTGACGATGCTACCAAGCCAAGCCCAATACTGGCCGCTAGTACTTTATTGCAAACCAGAAATTTTAACGGTCAGTTTTTTACGCCGCCAAGTACAATTAATGTGGGCAGGTTAGAAGCTTTTATGGGTACGGTGTCCACTGGCGTAATCAACGGAAAAATGTACGTGGGCGTAATGTCAACAGCACCTTTTGCACCAGATTATGGCAAGTTTGCCAATGAGCAGGCTGGCGATTATATGCTGTCAAAATATTTTACCCGTACCCCAGGTTTTTACTTCGGTTTTGATACCAAATCTAAAGGCTTTGTAACTTTTGGTGGCGATGGTAGCTACTTGGGCAAAGATTATGTGGTAGATCCAGAAGGTACTGCTTTTGATCCTAAAAATATAGGTATGGATGAACTGCTTTTTATGCAGACAGGCCAAGCAGGTACATTCTATGCATTTTTTAAAGCAACAGATGGTGCAATTTACGAGTTAAGCTTTAGCTACAACTTTGATTCTAGCTCCAAAAAAATTAAGGCCTTAAACAAAAGGGTGTTTGCAGGGGCGTCATTAGTAAAAGCCGATAGCAAATGGGTACGAAATACGTTAAATGTGTTCTATTTTACTTCTAACGACAAGATTTACCGTTACAATCCACTTAACCAAGATTTGAGAGCCTTAGATGCAGATTTTGGAGGTAAGAAGGTAACCATGCTAAAAATTAGTGCCGACGATAACACGCTTACCGTAGGTGCCGAAGGTTCGGTTTATGATGTCAACGTAAATGTAGGGGTAAATGGCGTAATTACGCAAACCATTAATGGTATTCCAGGTGCTGCGGTAGATATAGTAACCCGAAAAGCACCCTAATCAATCTGCTATCGGCTAAATACAAGGCCGATGGTAGTTTATCGATTTCTAACATAAAACAAAATAACACAAATGAAAATAAAAAGATTGTTTTTATCAGCCATGCTACTGCCTACGTTGGCTTTGGCGCAAACACCCAATTTTACTTTTACCGGAAAAGTTGGCAATTTAAACAAGCCGGCTATGGTGTATTTCGATTACATGGACAACGGCGTTAGTCACGAAGATTCCTTAGTGCTTGAAAATGGTGCATTTAAGTTTGATGGCCATCTCAAATCGGGTTATGGCTACGCCCGTATGGCTTTAGACCATACTGGCAAGGGAAAAGGGCATGCCGTTTACACTGGCGATGTGGTGTATTTCTACTTCGGTAAAGAACAGTTTAACATGACTTCAAAAGATTCCTTGCAAACAGCAACCGTAACGGGCTCTAAGGTGTATGATGAATCTGAAGCTTATAACAAAGCTATTGGAGGCACCATAATGGCACTCACCAAGGCCGTTAACATTGAGTTCAACAGTGGCACGCCCGAACAAAAAAAGGACACTACCTATATCAAAACCATAGACCAACGCTACCGTAAGCGTTTACAAGACAGAACCGATAAACAGTTTGAGTTTGCAAAAGCTAATCCCAACTCTTATTTCGCCTTGGTGGCACTTTCTGAGGCAGCGGGCAGTAAAGTAGACGTAGCTAAAGTTCAGCCGCTTTTTAACGCTTTGTCCAAAGATTTAAAAACTACCGATATGGGCAAAGAATTGGCGCAGCGTATCGAGGCTAACACTTTAACCGCTGTTGGAAAGCAGGCACCGGTGTTTACCCAAGCCAATGAGGTAGGCAAACCTGTTTCGTTGGCTGATTTTAAAGGCAAAGTGGTGTTAGTAGAGTTTTGGGCAAGCTGGTGCAGCCCTTGCAGGGCAGAAAACCCCAACTTGGTAAAGCAATACCAAACCTATCACGATAAAGGCTTCGAAATTATCTCGGTGTCCTTAGATCATGTGAAAAAGAATTGGTTAGAGGCCATAGAGAAAGATGGCTTAGCATGGACACACGTATCGGATTTAAAGGGTTGGAATAACGAAGTGGGCCGTTTGTACGGTGTACGTGCCGTGCCTGCCAGCTTCTTGGTAGATGCCCAAGGTAAAATTATTGGCAATGGATTAAGAGGCGAGCCATTAAACGAAAAATTAGCAGAAATTTTTAAATAGTCGCTCTATAAATACAGGCTTGCCCTTAAAAAGCAAGTCTGTTTAAAATTTTTCATCTAAATTCTTTTTGGGTGGTGCTTTATGGTTGTCAATTTATTTTGCCAAAGATCTTGCGAGTTAAAATAGGCTTAAAAACCTTAGCTCAGGTCCACATCAAATCTACCGTTAAAGAATTTAGGTTAGTAATGATGGGTATGGCCAGTAATGGTCATGCCTTTTTTAATTTTAAATTGATGAACAACATTTATAAGAAGTTGGCAATGTTGCTTTTGGGTTCAATATTGCTTACTGTTAACGCTTACGCCCAAAAGAAGCAGCTAAAGCAGTTTGAAGAGATTGTTGCGCAAGCCATTAGCAAAAGTTACCCGGCCAGTGTACGAATGTGGAGCTTCGATGTGAAGCAAAACCAGCGCACCGGAGCACAATTTAGTGGGGTGGTAGTTACCGCCGATGGTTACATTTTAACAGCGGCACATACCACCAATCCAGGAACCAATTATAAAGTTTTCTTTCCAGACGGAAAAGAGTGTATTGCCATTGCTTTAGGCCGTATCGATAATCCAAAAACTCCGGGTATGCCCGATGTAGGGATGATGAAAATTACCGACCAAGGGGTTTGGCCATTCGCCGAGATGGGGTATTCGCACAGTTTGCTAGCTGGCGAACCTTGTATCAGCATTGCTTATCCCGAAAGCTTGGATCAAAAGTTGCCTACCTTACGCTTGGGTAGGGTGGCCGAAGTAAAAAATCAATATGGGTTTATCCGTTCTACCTGCAAAATGGAGCCCGGCGACTCTGGTGGTCCTTTGTTTGACTATCACGGCCGTGTAATTGGTTTACACAGTGCTATCGATGTTGGCGAAGACCAGAATTTTGAAATTCCAGTAGATTTATATCGCAACTATTGGACAGCGTTACAACAAGAGATTACCTACACCGATTTTCCTAAACTTAAAGATAGTGTAGGAAAAGATCCCTTGGCGGCTACCCTTCTGCAAGAACGTAAGCAGAAAAAACTGCATCCTAATTTTAGTAAGCATACGTCAAATTCTAGCTGCTTAACCTTAATCAGTACTACACCATCTGGTCAGCAAGAGGTCTTAGGCACTTTATTCAACCAACTAGATCAACAAGGTGCTAAACACCAGTTTTTGGTAACTAAACTTTCCATGTTAGGAGAAAATCCTCAACTTAAGCTATTTCCCGAGTGCAAATTGGCCGTTGTAGCGAAAGACAAAGAGAATGATCTAGCATTATTAGCCGTTAAGGGAGCAAATCATTTGTCTGGCGGTATAGATTTAGCAAAAGTAGCTGTAGGTAGCGTAAATATGGGTAAACTGATTTATCACGAAAAAGAAGCAGGTAAATTGGTTGCAGGTGTGTTGGGCAGCGAGATCTTTAGCCTACCAAAAAATACCAGCAGACCTTATTTGGGTGCAATGCTGAAATTTAACTCTCAGCCAGCTTTGTTTTCTCTGATCAATCCCGAAAGTCCAGCAGGTACGGCAGGTATTAAAGTAGGAGATGAGCTAGTGGCATTTAATGGGCAAAAAATTACAAAGGCAAATGATTTGGTGCCTGTACTGATAAAGCATTGGCCTGGCGACGAAGTTACATTAACTTGGAAAAATGATACTACCACCTTTACCAAGTCATTAGTTTTAGCCGGCGTAAAAAAGAGCGCATCCAACCATCCGGCCGAGCGTATTGAAGGCGGAAAATCTGAAAGACGTGATGGTTTTGAACAAGTCTTTGCTCATGATGCTAATGTGAAAGCTTACGACTGTGGCTCGCCAGTGTTTGATTTGGAAGGTAAGTTTTTAGGGCTTAATATCGCAAGATTTAGCAGAACTACCAGTTTAGCTTTGCCGGCGGCTGTGGTATTGCAGTTTGTAAAACGATCTATTTAAGCCAAGCCTAACCCTCTTAATGGCTGTAGCGTTTAAACCGTATAATGCTAAGCTATTTTTTTAGATTTGTAGGGTGTTTATTTTCAGTTTATTAGGAGGGTTTTTAAAATTTGTTTTTAAATATTTCTCGTAAATATTGTGAAAGTAAAATGGAAACATTACTTTTGCATTCCGTTAGCGATACGGAAACGCTTTCGTAGCTCAACTGGATAGAGCATCTCACTACGGATGAGAAGGTTTGGGGTTCGAATCCCTACGAGAGCACAAACAATTAGGTAAAGCCTTGCCGCCCAAGCGGGAAGGCTTTTAACTTTTAAAGACAAACTTAAATGCTCAATTTAGTTCTCTTTGGCCCTCCGGGTGCAGGCAAAGGCACCCAATCTCAAAAGTTAATTGATAAATATCAGTTAGTACACATCTCAACCGGCGACCTGTTTAGAGCGCATATTAAAAATCAAACTTCATTAGGACAGCAAGTAAGCAAATTAATTGCCGATGGTGAATTGGTGCCAGATAGCATTACCATTGCTATGTTAGAGGAAGAAGTGGATAAAAACCCTGGTGCCAAAGGATTTATTTTTGATGGTTTCCCACGTACGGTTCCACAGGCAGAGGAGTTGGATAAATTTTTAGAGGCTAAAGGTGCTCAAATAAATGGGGTAATTGCGTTAGATGTAGATCAGGATGAGTTAACCCGTCGTATTGCCGAACGCCATAAAATTAGTGGTAGGCCAGATGATGATGCGGAAAAGTTAAAGAAACGTATTGATGAGTATTTTACTAAAACCATTCATGTGCTGCCTTATTACGAAGGCCAGGGCAAATTGGTTAAGGTAAATGGCATTGGCGAAATAGAGGTTATCTTTGGAGACCTTTGTGAAGTAATCGATAACTATTAAATAGTATTGATTAGCTAATTTGATGATTTGAGAATTAGCTGATGATTAACATCCGTATAAAATACATTCGTTATTTTTGCGGATGTTTGTTTTTTATAAAAGATTGACCCACGAAGAAACAAAGAATACGAAGGTTGTTAAATTTAGCTAACGAAGTTCTGCAATAAATAAGGATATTTGCTGGTTTAGAAACATCAGCTAATTATCACATTCACTAATTATCACATTCATTAATTTCCATGTCTCAAGGTTCCAATTTCGTTGATTATGTAAAAATCTGTTGCCGTTCAGGTAAAGGGGGGGCAGGTTCTGCGCATTTGCATCGTGATAAACACACAGCTACCGGTGGCCCTGATGGCGGAGATGGCGGTAGGGGTGGACACATCATCTTAAAAGGTAATGCGCAATTTTGGACTTTGCTGCATTTGAAATACCGTAAGCATATCATTGCCGAAGATGGTGGTGCTGGTGGCAGTGGACAAAAATCGGGGAAAATGGGTAAGGACGAGATTTTAGAAGTTCCGCTGGGTACCATTGCCCGTGATGCAGAAACAGGAGAAGTTTTATTTGAAATTACGGAAGATGGCGAAACCAAGGTTTTAACGGCTGGCGGTAAAGGCGGCCTAGGAAACTGGCATTTTAAAAGCGCTACACAGCAAACGCCACGTTTTGCGCAACCAGGAGAGCAAGGAAAAGAAGAATGGATGGTGTTGGAGCTAAAAGTGTTGGCTGATGTAGGTTTGGTTGGTTTTCCAAATGCTGGTAAATCTACCTTGCTATCGGTATTGTCGGCAGCTAAACCAGAAATAGCTGATTATCCTTTTACTACCTTAGTACCTAATTTGGGCATTGTGTCCTATCGTGATTCCAAGTCGTTTATCATGGCCGATATACCGGGGATTATTGAAGGTGCATCAAAAGGAAAAGGCTTAGGGTTTAGGTTTTTAAGACATATCGAACGTAATTCAGTGTTGTTGTTTATGGTACCAGCCGATACAAGCAGAACCATTTCACAGGAGTACGAAATCTTGAAGAACGAATTGCAAGAGTTTAATTCAGAATTGATGCAGAAACCTCACTTATTGGTGGTAACTAAATCTGATATGTTGGATGAAGAGTTGAAAACCGAAATGGCAAAGGAGTTACCAAAGGTTCCGCACTTGTTTATTTCTTCGGTAGCACAATTAGGTTTGGTAGAACTGAAAGATATGCTATGGAAAGCGATTAACAGCGAGCAGTAGTTGGTTTTAGGGGTTAGGTATCAGTAGTTAGGGGTTAGGTATTAGTGGACGGTTTAAATGTCAAGAAATAGCAAATAACCAATTAATAACAAATAGCTAAATCCCCAAATCCCCAAATATTCAAATTTCCAATAACCAATTAACCAAATTCAACAGTTAACCAGTTAACCAACCATTACCCTATCTTTTACCTTAATTGCAGGGTTTCCCTGGTAAATACTATATGGCTCTAGATCTTTGGTAGCCACAGAACCCACCGTTAGCACCGAATGAGATTTTAACGTAACTCCTGGACAAACCGTTGCATTAGCGCCAACCCATGCGCCCTCTTCTAACACAATGGGCTTAACTATTAAGTCGAAATTAACCGATGTATAATTGTGGTTGCCAGTAAGTAGCAAGGCCTGTTGCGATACGCAAGCGTTGGCTTCAATAGTTACCTTTTCTAAGTTTTCTATCCGGCACTCGGCCAGCCAAGCGTGATCCCCGATATTAAGTTTCCAAGGATAGTGGATATAAATTCCGGGTTTAATTCTTACATCTTTACCTATTTTGGCTCCAAATAGTCTCAGTAAAAATACAATGATGGTACTAAAGGGAATAATGCCCGATCTGATGAACAATACGCTCACAAAATACCATATCAGTATTTTTAGTGCAGATGCACCAGCGTCAAAATCTTTTCTGTCGAAATCTTTTTTAAGCTGAGTTTTTAGCATGGGTACCTCGAGTAGAATATCTGATCCAAAGGTAGCATATTCCAATTAGAAGTAAGTAAACTACAATGTTAAATAGATCGTGATGATCCATACCTAATAAAGGATGGCGTCTATCCCAGTATAACGAGAGTAAGACAAATCTGATGATGTTCATCAATTGGATTAGTAGCAGGCCGCCTAGCATAAAACCTAACCTATGTTTAAAAGGACTAGGGAAAGTGATGCAGAAAGCGGCGAAAACGCTCATTACGCCGTAGCCTAAACAAGAATAAACCAATCTAATGCCACCTTTGCCCACTACCATTAAATCTGTTTGGTTGGTGAGAACGGTGTAATTAAGCCCCCTTAAAATACCTGCCGAGCTCTCTAAATAAAACTTACGCCACCACCTAATGTAATTTAGGTTTTCATCCAAAAAAGAATTGTATAGGCCACCTTTGGCGGTAAGCCCAATATAAAACTCATTGAAATAGTAGAACAAGAGATACAGTACGATAAAAAAGATAACGAACCTTAGGTAGGGGTCTGGAAGAATGCGTTTAATGGCGTTAATCATTTTTCTTCAGTTTTTCTTCAATCTTAACATCTACAATAATACGAAACCAAAAGCCTTGTAAAAAGTGGAACAAAATTCCGGTTTTGCCATCTAAGATACCCAATTGAAAGGTCATGCGGTAGCCAAAGTAAATGAAAGGCCTTAAAAAGCGGGGCAATTGCCACCATATTTTTTTCAAAAAGGCCATGCGTTGGTAGGGGTCGCCAAAGAGCTTAGGTTGAATGGTTTGGCTTCTCAATGCTTGCATCCTTTCTACTTCTTCTTCTGCCACCAGATCGCTGTAGCGGTTGTGTTTGCTGATCCAAAAGCTAATTTCGTTTTCTTTGAGGTTTTCTTCTAAAATATGTCCTTTTTTCCAAGTAATGGTTTTGCCTGGCACTACAAATCGGTGGTCCATGTTCTCGTTGGTATCAGAAAATCCCACCCCAGTCCGAAACATTTTGAGCAAGTACTTAGGGTAGTAACCGCCAAACCTAATCCATTTGCCTTTAAAAAAGTTCTTCCGATTAAAATAGATGCCATTTACATCTTTATACTGTTCGTTGTTAAAATGGGCCAGTTGTTCAAAAAGTTCTTGAGTTACAATTTGATCTGCATCTAGGCCAATAATCCAAGGGCTTTGTATATCGAAGTTTTTTAAGGCAAAATCCCATTGCTTGGGGTGGTTTTCGAAAGCGTTGTATTTTATGGTAGCCCCAAAATCATTAGCAATTTTAAGTGTTTGGTCAGTACTTCCAGAATCTAGTATAAATAAAGGGGCATTTAATTGGGCAATAGAGTTCAACAAACGAGGAAGGTGTTGTTCTTCGTTAAAAGTAAGTACAATAAAACTAAATGTAGTTGCCATTTCAGCGAGTAAAGTTAAACAAAACCGTTGTATAACTCCTTATATCGTTTTATCAAATTGGTGGTGGCAAAATGTTCGTTGATGAGAGACGGGCTGCTCAATCTAATTTCTTTCCGGTAACCCGCTTCTCCGTGAGATTTAGTAATCATTGAAGATATTTCTGTTGGATCTAGCCCGCTTACCCAACCCAATTCATGTTCCTTTACATAAGCTGCCAAACCTACTTCTTCACTTATTAGTACAGGCGTGCCCACGGCTAAACTCTCTATGACCACATTGGCAAAATTCTCGTTATAAGAGGTTAGCGTCATCAAATCGCTTTGTGCCAACAATTCAAATTTCTGTTCATTGGCAACATGCCCCAACCAGGTTAATTTTTGTTGTATACCTAAACGCTCGGCTAAATTCTTCAAGCTGTCGATGTAGCTTTGTTCTCCCGTACCGGCAATAGAGAGATGGTACGGAATAGCAACATGTGATAACGCTTCGAACAAAATTTCAAGACCTTTTTTTTCTTCTACCCGAGATAAAAATAGCAGTTTGTAAATCTCTGGTAGATGGGCCGTTTCTTCTGCATCAACTGCTCTCATTGCCCAATTGGGAAAATGCACAAAATTTGGAATGACCGTAATGCCGCTCACTGTACAGGTTTGGGCTACATCCTGTTGTTCTTTAATACTTGTGGCGTGTATGTGGCAATAGCTTAAAAGTCTTTTTCCTAAGAAGAAATGGATGGCATCTTTAAATTTCGAATTACGGTTGGTTAAGCTGTAGCTGGTGAGCATACCCCGAGGAGACAGCACCACCTTTACGCCGTGCAGTTTGGCCACTAAACAAGAAAAAATAGAAACCAAGTTCCACCAGGCATGGATATGGACAATGATTTTTTCATTTTTAGTCTTTTGTTTTTCGCTTTTGATGGTTTGATGCAAAAACCACAATAGGGCAGGCGACAAATGCGTGTGGTCTTTGGTTAAGCGTTTAAAATAATAGACTTTAACGCCATCTACCAAAGTTGCTTTACCAATAGGTACGTTCAATTCTTCTTTGCCATTGGCGGTGGTAGCTAGTACAGTTACCTCATGTCCAGCTTTGGTCAACTCTTCCGATAGTTTGGCAACAGACATGGTTGGCCCCCCGTAAACGTAGGCAGGTTTGTAAGCCGCACATATTTGGATGATTTTCAATATTCAGTGATTGAATGTTTAAATTTTGAATGAGTGAATTATCATAATCGAATTCCAATTACTAATAATCAAATTTTAATGACCAACCAATAAACAAATGACCAGTGAACTATTGAACCAATGAGCCGTTTTCTTCCTTCGCCAATTTACTGTGTTTATAGCCGTAAGAAAAATAGACAATAAGCCCCACTACTAGCCAAATGCCAAAACCAATCCAGTTGCTTAATTCCAATTCGCACATCATATACAAACAGCTCAATAAGCCTAAAACTGGGATGAGTGATAAGTTTTTAGCCACCGAAAGATAAGTAATTGCTAGGCAAATGATTAAGAATATCCACATTGGGATTTTATGTTTAAACAAATGCCAACCACTTTCGTACTTTTTATCATAATCAATAGCCGATTTGCTCATGAAGCTTTCGTACTGATCTGGTTTTAAGTTACTTAAATAAGCTTCGGCATCAATTTGTTTGCCTTGTAATACCACCGGACTAGCACTTATTTCATTCTTCACGGTTTGTAGCTCTTCGCTGTTTAGGGAAGTTACAAAAGTTACTGGCGTGATGAGTTTGGCCTCGTTACTGATGAAACCTAGAGTCTCTTTTTTGAATTGGGTAAAAGCGATAATTAAGCCTCCGATTAACAATGCAGGAATAACAAATTTTGCATTTATGTAAGGGATTTTAAACTTCCCAGGCTGTACATCAGGTCTGTTTTGCAAAACCAAAACTCCCGCACAAACCAATACAAAAGCAAATAGTGTACCTATAGAACAGAGATCGGTTACGGTAGTTAAGTTTAAGAACAATGATGGAATAGCCACTACAAAACCAACCACAATGGTAGAAAAAGAAGGGGTTTTGTATTTAGGATGTATTTTTGAGAATTTTTTGGGTAGCAAGCCATCGCGGCTCATGCTCATCCAAATACGGGGTTGCCCCATTTGGAAAACCAATAGTACTGAGGCCATCGCAAATACTGCACTCACCGCAATAATGCCACTCATCAGTTTTAAATCTATTTGGTCAAATACATAAGCTAATGGATCGCCAACGGCTAAGGTATTATACTTCACAATGCCGGTTAATACCAATGCAATAGCAATGTACAAGGTGGTACAGATAATGATCGCCCACATCATTCCTCTTGGTAAATCACGTTGTGGATTTTTACATTCCTCGGCGGTGGTAGAAATGGCGTCGAAGCCGATATAAGCAAAAAACACTGCAGATACGCCTTTCAATACACCCGAAATGCCGTTAGGCGCAAATGGGTTCCAATTTTCTGTATCGACATAAAAAACACCTACGGCCAATACCAATAAAATTACGGCTAATTTTACAATAACCATGGCATTACTGGCATTTCTAGATTCTTTCATGCCTCTGTATACCAACCAAGTAATGAAGATGATAATAGCTAGTGCCGGAAGATCAGCTACTAAATGAAAGCCGCCAATTTGTGGTGCAGTATTCCAAGCGTTAGCCGCAATGCGTGTGGCATCGTCTAAATTGGCCATGCTTTTGCCCGCATTCACCAAAGCTTCGGCATGTTGATGGCCATTGTAAGCACTCAGGTAGTCCATACTTGCCCAATCTGGCACATGAATACCGTTGATGCCCAAAGCAGGTATTTTGATGGAGGAGAGCAGCCCCGTAAAGTAATCGGACCAGGAAATGGCTACGGTAATGTTGCCAATGGCATATTCCATAATGAGCGACCAACCGATGATCCAAGCAACCAGCTCGCCAAAAGCGACGTAAGAATAGGTATAGGCGCTACCAGAAACGGGTACCATTGATGCAAATTCTGCGTAGGCAAAAGCCGCAAAACTACAGGCAATGGCCGTAAATATGAACAAGAAAATTACCGCGGGACCGCCATCGGCACTGGCTTTGCCAATGGTACTGAAAATGCCCGCACCAATAATGGCTGCAATTCCAAAAGCGGTAAGGTCTCTTACGCCTAAGGTTTTATGCAGTGAGCCTCCTTCATGGTCGCCGTAGCCTTTTGCGGCATCGGCCAATATTTTGCTAACGGATTTTTTTCTGAATAGGTTTTTTAGCATGCGCTATGGTTTGTTTGATGATGGCGCAATTTACGATTTTCTTTCGTTTATCGTTTTTTGTCTTTTGTTTTTAGTTCATCGTTCCGTCATCTCGAGTTTAGGGAAAGATCTGTTAGTTTTTTTGTATTTGGTTGATGTTTTTACAGTGCTACTATGTTGGAGATTTCTCTCTCTGCTTTGCTTCGTTCGAAATGACGTGCTAAGTTGTTGGTTTTTCCGTCATCTCGACAATAGGAGAGATCTGTTAGTTTTTTTGTATTTGTTTGATGTTTTTGCAGTGCTACTATGTTGGAGATTTCTCTCTTAGCTTTGCTTCGTTCGAAATGACGTGCTAAGTTGTTGGTTTTCCCGTCATCTCGACTTTTGGGAGAGATCTGTTAGTTTTTTTGTATTTGGTTGATGTTTTTGGGGTGCTACTATGTTGGAGATTTCTCTCTTCGCTTTGCTTCGTTCGAAATGACGTGCAAAGTTGTTGGTTTTTCCGTCATCTCGACTTTAGGGAGAGATCTGTTAGTTTTTTGTATTTGGTTGATGTTTTTGGGGTGCTACTATGTTGGAGATTTCTCTCTTCGCTTTACTTCGTTCGAAATGACGTGCTAAGTTGTTGGTTTTTCCGTCATCTCGACAATAGGAGAGATCTGTTAGTTTTTTTGTATTCGCTAATGTTTTTGGGGTGCTACTATGCTGGAGATTTCTCTCTTCGCTTTACTTCGTTCGAAATCACGTACTAAGTTGTTGGTTTTTCCGTCATCTCGACTTTAGGGAGAGATCTGTTAGTTTCTTTGTATTCGCTAATGTTTTTGTAAGTGCTACTATGATGGAGATTTCTCTCTTCGCTTTGCTTCTTTCGGAATGGCGTGCTAAGTTGTTGGTTTTTCCGTCATCTCGACGATTGAAGGAGGAGAAATCTGTTATATTATTTTGTAGTAGTCGGTGTTTTTTCAGCACTACTACCTTGCAGATTCCTCCTCATACTTCGTCTGAATGACGCATGAGCGTTACCCCAATTTCTCTAATTCCTCTTTTACAAAATCGGCCAATTCTTTAATATAAGCTGCGCTAAAATCGAATTTAATTCCAGCAGTTTCATAAATTTCGTTCATTGGCTTGGTGTAGCCCAGGGCTAAGGCAGCTAGGTATTGTTGCAAACCTTTTTGGGGGTTTTCCTTGTAATTTTTCCAAACGGCAATAGCACCCAATTGAGCAATGGCGTACTCAATGTAGTAAAAAGGCACTTCAAACAAGTGCAGTTGTTTTTGCCAAACATTTCCAAATTGCTGTTCAAAATCAGTCCAATCTACAAAGCCGGCACCAAAGCGGGTGTAAATTTGTTTGAAAGCCTCCTCTCTGTCTGCAGCGTTGTGCTCTGGGTTGGTGTAAATCCAATGCTGAAACTGATCAATTACCGCTACCCAAGGCAGGGTTTTAAATACATCGGCCAATTGCTCTTTTTTAGCTCTAATTAAGTCTTCTTCCTTATCAAAATAAACCGACCATTGATCCATAGAAATCAGCTCCATGCTCATTGAAGCCAGTTCTGCCACTTCAGAAGGGCAATGTTTAAAATCGTTCAGGGCTAAATTGGCCGTTAAAAACGTATGAATAGCATGGCCTCCTTCGTGCACCATAGTAGTTAAATCACGTAGCGAATTGGCCGAGTTCATAAAGATAAACGGTGCACCGGTTTCTGCTAAAGGATAATTGTAGCCACCAGGCGCTTTACCTTTTCTACTTTCTACATCAAACAGCTGGTTAGCTTTCATAAAAGCTAATTTTTCGCCCAAACTGCTATCAATTTTATCGAAACAAGCAATTGATTTATCTATCAAGTCTTCGCCATTTTGGAAAGGTTTTAGGGCAGGTTTACCCGTAGTGCTTACCTCCATGTCCCAAGGTTTTAGTGCTGCTAAGTTCAACGCTTCTTTTCTTTTTTCGGCTTGTTCTTTTAAAATAGGCACAATTTCTTTCTCAATGGCTGCTGCAAAATCATAGCAGTCTTTAGGGGTATAATCAAACCTGCCCAAAGCTTGAAACATGTAATCGCGGTAGTTTTCGAAACCCGCGTTTAAGGCTACTTGATTACGTAGTTTTACCAGTTCGTCGAACAAGATGTTGAGTTGGTCTTTATCTACCAATCTTCTCTTTTGTATGGTTTCCCAAGCATGTTGCCTCACGCTGCGGTCGGTATCCTTTAAAAAGTTGCTAGCCTGCTCTAAGGTGTACTCTTGCCCGTTTATTTCTACGCTCATAGCGCCAGTAACACCTTGGTATTGTTGTTGTTTCACTTGCAGCTCCGTAAATAACGGGATGTTTTCTTCCCTAAATAATTCTAGGGCTTTGCGAACGGCACGCAGGTAAACAAAATATTTTTGTTGGTCTAGTTCATCTACATATTCGTTTTCCACCAATTTTTTATTCAGCTCGTTGGCTATTGGCGCAATTTTAGGTTCAATTTCGGTAGCAAAGTACTGGAAATCTTTTACCAATTGTTCGTTAGCGGTATCGCAGCTCATTTTAATGTAGCGCCAAGCAAAGTCTTCTTCTAAAGCCGCTTCTAACTCGCTCTTGTCGCGTAGCCATTGCTCTAATTCGATAGCACTGTTAATGGTTCTGTTTTGTAGTTCTTCAAAAATAGAAGATAGGTTTTCCCATTTAATTGCTAGGTTTTGGGGGATGTATGTGCGTTGTTTTTTAGCGATAGTGTTCATATCTGTACTTGCTGTTTGCTGTAAATGCGAGTGAAATTAATAAAACTTAAACGGTGTTTACCAACGAATGTTTTATCTGTGCGCTAAGTTAAATATTTAGGTTGGTACCCATTGTTGTGGGTAATAAAAAAACGTGATAAATTTGCTAAAAGCTACTTAGCGCTAAAGCGATCGCTAGTTTGCAGTAAGGTGAAGAAATTATCGGGAATAGGGAGGTGTAATCACTTCCGAACCTTGCCATCCAAGGCTTTTTTCTGCAGCTGCAGGTAAGATAAGGCACCAGTACTCCACAACGCCCAAATGATAAGTACCGGCTGGAAAAACAACCTCAGCAGGCGCAATCGGTCGGTGTTTAGTCCAAAGGCATCTCTTTGATTAAGGTATTGTGCCACATTGCCCGGAAATACCGCAACAAAGAAAAGGGCCAGCACAATGCCAACCTTCGGTCGCTGTTTTACAATCAATAGTATCGCCAAACCTAACATGATTTCTGCAATACCGGATAGCACTACCGTGGTATCTTTGTGAAGCGGTACCCAGTTGGGCACTTGCGCTTGAAATGCTTTACGTTGAAAAGTGAGGTGCCCGATGCCCGCTAGCACCATGAAGGCTCCCAGCAGTATTCTGGCACTTTTTTGAAATATGGATGTTGTAACAAGATGCATTTGACTTCGCTTTAATAGATGAACTGCATTAGGTGATCAATTGTTTTGGCAATTTTAGGTGCGGCGCTTTAAAGGCTCGAAGTTGCTGCCTCCCCAACGTTGGCTCGAGCGTTCGCAGCGTAAATTACAGTGAGCCATCTTTTACTTTTTCTTGAAGTTCAGGTCCGGCAGCTTTCCACTGTTCAAAGGCTTTAATTGCTCTACTGGGCATGAGCCGTTTAAATTTAATTTGTTGCTCATCAATGGGTTTTTGCAGTTCATCAATAATAAATTGATCGCCAAATCCGGCCCACTCTGCATCACGTTTGGTATTGCCGTAATACACTTCTTCTATGTTGGCCCAATAGATGGCACTTAGGCACATGGGGCAGGGCTCGGCACTGGTGTACAATACACAGCCCGAAAGATCTGGTTTTCCCAACTTTTTGGTGGCTTTCCTAATGGCGTTAATTTCGGCATGTGCCGTAGGATCACAATCGGCAGTCACCGTATTGGCCGATCGGCTAATGATTTTTCCATCTCGCACAATTAAGGCACCAAATGGGCCGCCCTTTAAACTTTTGAGGTTATGCTCAGCTAGGCCAATGGCCTTTTCCATAAATTGTTCATGTACTTCCATGGCTAAAAAAACAGTTATTTGGCCGAGTTGTTTGCCAAAGCTTTAAGCGGTGTGAATGCGCAATTTTTGCCAAGCTATGTTTAAAAAAAAGAAATCCCACCAACTTGATATCGGCGGGATTAAAACCAAACAAACTATTTATTTTTTTAAACGCTAAAATGATAACGTAGAGGTGCATTCATTTGTTTGAATAAATTATAAAAAAAAATAAAATAGGCTCTCCGCATCAAGTAAAAATGGGATGGCTGGCTATTTGCCCACTTGTTAGTGTCTTTTGGCGCTGGCCATGTGCATGAGCAGGCCTTAATATTTTGCCGAAATGGTTTCAGTGTAATGGCTGTGACTATCCTTGAAGTGCCCACGGTTAGCCTAGCAATTCATCCACTATGGGGATTTCAAACCAAAAGGTACTTCCTTTGCCATAATCACTTTCTACGCCTACACGTCCGCCATGTCTGCCAATAATTTCTTTACAAAGGTAAAGTCCTATGCCAAAACCGGTAATGTTTTCCATTTGGGGGCCTAAAACGCGGTAAAAGCGGTCGAATATATGCGGCTGATCTTTGATGGGAATTCCCATTCCGCTATCGGTAACACTGACTTTTACGGAAGCTTCTTTTCTTTGGCAATTCACCTGCACAACGCTTCCGGCTGGCGAATACTTTACCGCGTTATTGATAAAATTGTCCAACACCTGTTCTAACTTTTCCTGATCAGCGTTTACCAGTACCTCAGGGCAAGGTTGAAATATAATTTGATGGGTGGTGACGGTTGCCAACACTTCGGCCTGGGTATACGCCACCATGTTGGCCAAGTTAAAGTTATTTTTATTCAGGTAAATCTTATCTTCGCCGGCTCTGGCCATATCTAAAAAGCCAGTTACCAGTCCTGTCATGCGTGCTACCTGCCGCCTAGCCTTCGCAGCAATGTCGGCGTTAAATTGGTCGCCAGCTTTTTTAGCCTTCGCTTCAAGAATTTGGATGTAGGCATTGATTGAGGTAATGGGGGTGCGCATCTCGTGACTAACAATGCTAATAAAGTCCTGTTTACGTTGGTCCTCGGCTTTAGGTTCGGTAATGTCCATGATGGTGCCAGAAAAGTGTTCAACGGCAGCATTGGCAATGGCCGAGTATTTTCTGCCCACGGCCCTTAACCAGCGCAGCTCGCCATCTTTAAGGCGGATAATCGGATATTCTATGTCGTAAGCGCCACCTTCTTTAATTGCCATCTCCATCGCCAGCCTAACCTCATCTCTGTGGGTATCTACAATCTGCGCCATGGTTTGTTCTAAAGAAACTTCTTCATCCTCCTGAAAACCGTAAATCTCTTTGGTACGTGAAGTAATGATAAATTCGCCAGAGGCGATGGCTAAGAACCAAGTGCCTAGCTGTGCAGCCGTTACGGCCAATTTCATCCGTTCTTCGCTATTAATGGCCCTAGCCAATGCCGTTTTCAGCTCGGTGTTTAATTTTTCTATCCTTTGTTGGGCTTTTACCTGTTCGGTAACTTCGGCTACCATACCTACCATGCGGTCGGCCTTACCCTCAGCATCATAACGTCCTCTGCCGTAGGCGCTAATCCAATGGCTAGAGCCATCGGGCCATTTAATTTCATAAACGGCATGGTAGGGCAAACGTTCTTCGCGTGCTTTAATGGCTTTGGCACGCACTACCTCTCGGTGTTCTGGCACCATCAATTCAAACATCTGGGCATAAGTGAGCTCTTCGTGCGGTTTGCGGCCATAAAAGCCTTTAAAAGTATCATTGCAGCGCATTGTGCCCGTCGCTAAATCAACTTCGGTGTAGCCAAGCCCACCCGCATCAATTGCAATGCTGATCCGTTCGTTAAGGTCAATCAGGCTTTCTTCGGCCTTCATCAATTGTTCGTTGGTGGCAATAAGCTCCTCGTTCAGCGCCATATACTCCTCGTTAACGGAGCTCAATTCGGCATTGGCCGATTGCAGTTCTTCTTTACTTTCTTCCAAAAGCCTACGCGACTTTACTGCTTCGGTGATGTCTATTACTGTGGCGATGATGGCTTCGGGCTCGCCTTGGGCGTTGCGCAGGGGTTTATAGGTAAAATCAATATAAATTCTATTGATGGTGCCGTCTAGCTCGGCAATATCGGCAGTCAGTTCGGGTATAGAAAGTGCCTCGCCGGTTCTCAACACATTACGCAACATCTCTGGGAATGGTTGGTCTATCACTTCGGGGAAAACATCCGTTAAGCATTTGCCCAGCACCTGGTTAGCGCTGCGTGTCCAAATTTTCAGCATCGGTTCGTTGGCTACCTCAATTACCAGGTCATAACCGCTAATGATACACATGCCCATTGGAGCGCTCATTACCATTTGATAGAGGTGGTTAGCATTTTCTTCGATTACCTTTTTGGCGGCTACTTGCTCGGTAACCTCAACGGCCATGTCAATAATGCCCGTTACTTCGCCATTTTCTATCAGCGGTGTATAAGAGAAATCAAAATAGGCCGTGGCTATTTTGCCATTTCGGTCCAGGCTTACCGGTGTTTCGTAGCGATGCTGCGCTTTGCCCGTTTTGAATACCTCCTGCAACAATTCGTAGGCTGGTTGGTTCCTAAGTTCCGGCATTGCGGTTAATAGTTTTTTACCTTGAATATCGGGTTGCTGGTCAATTAGGCTTAGCATGGCGGGATTAATGGCATCCACAATCATGTCTTCCCCTCGTAAAACCACAATGGCCGCCGGCGACTGTTGTATAATTCTCTCGAGGTGGTTTTCTCGTTCTATGCTTTGCTGGTTTAACCTAATGTTCTCTTCATTTGCTGCGGCCAGATCAAGTAGTTTTTTACGCAGCATAAATTTGTTAACCACTTGCTTAGACAAGGTTTTAAGTGCTTGTTGCTGCGCTTCGTTAAGTTGGCGTGGTTGGCTATCAATTACGCAGAGCGAACCCATGGCATAACCGTCGGCATCTACTAAGGGCATTCCGGCGTAAAATACAATGTTTGGGTTGCCCGTAACCAATGGATTGTTTTTAAAGCGCTCGTCTAGCTGTGCATCTTCTACTTGCATCAGCGTGCTGGGTTCTAGTATGGCATGGGCACAAAAAGACTGTGACCTTGCCGTTTCCTTTACATCTAAGCCTTTGTGAGATTTAAACCATTGCCGCTCCTTATCTACCAGGCTAATGAGGGCAATTGGCGTACCGCAAATGGCGGCCGCCAGTTCAGTAAGCTCGTCGTAGTCTTCTTCTGCAGTGGTGTCAAGAATTTGGTAAGCTTGTAGGGCAGCTAAACGCTGTTGCTCATTGGCACGGTAATTTGACATAAGTTTTTCGGTTGTTCTCGGTAAAATTGCGATTAACAAATATGCGCTTCTACCCATCGCAAAATCGAAGCTTTATCCCCAACAGAAAGGAAACATCCAAGCGGTAGTTTTGTTTGGTTGTTTATGGTGGAAGAAAAATGCTATCAGATTTACGCTCAGTAAAGCCTGTGATTAGGATTTATCTTTTTAATTTTTGTTTATCAAGTCTATTATAGTTCCAATTAATATTGGAATAATCCAAAAGCTGATCATTCCTAAATATAAGCCAGCAAGCCCTTGATGTAGTGTAGTACATGAATGGAATGCTGTACCGCAGTTTTTGTAAGTCATTTAATCAGTTGGATAACGTCTCTGAATTTTCAAATATAAATGTAAAAACTAAGGTTTGGGTTTTAAAGCTCCAATTTTTTAGTCTTTTAAGTTAAGGTTTTAGCAGACCTCGAAGAGGCAAAATATTTATAGCAAATTAATCGCAAAGTAACATTCGACCCCATCGGGGTCGCACAATAAGTATCAAACCTATGCTATAAACATTAAAATCCTACATATTTCTTAACTTAATGACATTGAGCGCAAGTATAGGCACAACAACGCTTGTGCTTTTAATTTATCAAGTTAGTGTAAGAGCCGGATATATTCAATGCAACGTAGAAAGAACACCAGCAAATGCTGGCGCCAGAAGGGAGATAGCTTAAACGAGGCGCAAGAATTTTGTTGCCAGTGAAAAATGAAGTTGTGCAACACTCGGTTGCTTATTTATTCAGTATAGTTTTTTTGTTTTTTTATTGTCTTCATACTTGCTCCGCAGGTTTCTTTCAAAGAAAGTACTTTGGCTTATTGGTGCGGCCCGAAAACCGCGTAAGCGCTCTTTAACGCGATTAAAGCAAAAGTCTTTTGGGAGAATTACCTTGCGGTGGGTAGCTGGCTTTAGATTGCATGCCTAAAAATGGCAAAGAGTAAAAGATATTAACTCCCGAAAGCAGCCCATGAACTGCTTTCGGGAGAATTGAAAAATCTTACTTGCGTACAACCTTGCTATGTAGTACACCGCCAGTTCCAGACAATCGAATCAGATAAGTTCCAGCGGGAAGTCTAGACATTTCAAAGCTACATTGGCTACTGCTCGAAGAAATGGTTTGTTCCATCAATACTGAACCATGGATACTCGTTAGCTGTACTTTTTGGTATTTTTTAGGAGCAAAGTCTAACGTAATCTTACCAGTGGTTGGGTTTGGATAAACAGCTAATTCGGGATGTGCAATTTGATATTCAATTGCCTTTTCGCCCAAAATAGATTTCTTGCCATCCAGATCTACCTGTGCCAACCTGTAATAATTTACCCCAATTAGAGGACGACTATCTAAAAAACTGTAGTCTTGAAGCACACTTGAGTTAATCTTGCCGTCTATCATTTTCAATTCGGCTAGTTGTGTATCATTTCCGCCTCTGTAGATGATAAATTTGCTGTTATTAGTTTCAGAGGCGGTTGTCCAAGTTAAACGTACACCATCTGCTTCTTTTTTCAGTGTTAAGCCTTTGGCGATAGTAACAGGTAGTGGATCTGGGCTTACGGTAACGTTAACCGTCGCCGTAGACGTTCCACATATACTCCCAGCAATAGTGTAGGTAAAGGAGGTGTTGCCACTGAAACCTGTTGCCGGTGTATAACGTACCACACCCGCTATTAATGTAGCCGTTCCGTTGGCTGGCTGGGTAATCGCAGTTACCGTTAAAGTTTGACCCAAGGTATTTGCTTGATCATTGGCAAGAACATCTACCACAGTAGCTGCAGAATTTCCGAGTACGGTAAGCGCATCATTGTTTGCGGTTGGGGCAGTGTTAACCACTACGGCAGTGGTTCCCGCTGTACTGGTACATCCATTGGTAGTTACCGTAACGCTGTAGGTTCCTGCCATTGCCGCCGTAGCATTGTTGATGCTGGGGTTCTGTAGCGATGAACTGAAACCGTTCGGCCCTGTCCAGCTATAGGTCGCCCCGGCCACGGCAGGAGTGCTCAGGTTAATGGTATTTCCGGTACATACCGGTGTATTGCTCGATGGGCTAGGTGTTGCCGGTTTGGCGTTGACCACCACGGCAGTGGTTCCCGCTGCACTGGTAGTACCACTTACGGTCACCGTAACACTGTAGGTTCCGGCCATTGCCGCCGTTGCATTGTTGATGCTGGGGTTCTGTAGCGATGAACTGAAACCGTTCGGCCCTGTCCAGCTATAGGTCGCCCCGGCCACGGCAGGAGTGCTCAGGTTAATGGTATTTCCGGTACATACCGGTGTATTGCTCGATGGGCTAGGTGTTGCCGGTTTGGCGTTGACCACCACGGCAGTGGTTCCCGCTGCACTGGTAGTACCACTTACGGTCACCGTAACACTGTAGGTTCCGGCCATTGCCGCCGTTGCATTGTTGATGCTGGGGTTCTGTAGCGATGAACTGAAACCGTTCGGCCCTGTCCAGCTATAGGTTGCACCAGCTACCGCAGCAGTAGTCAGGTTAATGGTGTTTCCGGTACATACGGGTGTATTGCTCGATGGGCTAGGTGTAGCTGGCGCACTGCTTACGGTAAAAGAAGCACATACTGTACTGGTGGCGTAGGGGGTAGGATCATTAAAAACCCAATTTGCCGGATCATTTATTTTAGCCAGCATAGCCGCTTTGCTGCCACTGGTACCCTTGGCACAATCGTAACGCATATTGTTCACTTCCTTACTAGTCCAGGCACCTCCACCAGCTTGGGGAAACATACCAACGGCATCTGTACCATTGGTAAGGCCACTAGGTAGCACAGAGGCCTGGATCCCTTTGGTTGATAGGTCCCAATTACTGGGAGATACCCAACCTGTAGCCTCATTAGATAGCATGGTTCCACCGCTAGTTTGAACAGATCCACCATCATCGGTGTTTATTGCTGCAATAAAAAAGGGAGATGCTGGTTTTACACCGGTACTGCTCTGGTAAGCAATAACTTGGTCACCTCCCGCTATGCTGAAGCCCCCAGTGCCTCCGGTATTTGATTTTGTAATCGTACCAGAACTTCCGCCAGTAACGGTTAAAACATCTGCACTTAGTTCGTCAAAATGCACTACAGTGCCCGCCGTTATTCCCCCAGCTTGTACCGTATACAAAAAATGTCCTTCATCTCCGTTCCATGCGCCATTGCCCCAACTGTTGTCTGTAAAATAAATATTGGTGCCCGCAGGGAGGTTGGCCAAGGCTACAATAGAAAAGGCATCGGTTGTTGTCTCGTTAACCCGGATAAAAGCGATGTCGCCTTTGGCCAGCGTTATTTGGGCTTTGGCATCTTGCGCTAATGGCAACAAGACCATCAGCAATCCAGCAATAAAAAAAGTTTTCAACGAAAAGTAAAGTTGCTTCATACTACATTATATTTAGGTTAATAAATACGTTTAACAGAATTATACGTCAAAATACCAACACTTTAAGGCTAACTAGCCCCGCGCTAAAGCCAAAAATTGGTCTGTGGTAACCTGTCTTTTATCAGCACGTATGCGGCAAGTCGAGATGTGAGGTCGACATAATGATTACGAGCGTCATGAAATAAAGATAAATACAATACTTAAAAATCACAACTTATAAGAATGTTTTTCGAAGGCGTGCAACTAATTTAACTTAATGACATTGAACTTGCGCTAAAGGGAGTTGGAGGGATATTTCTACTTATTTATTTCAGATTTCCAAAAATTAGTAATATCATGTAATATGTATTCTGCATCAATTTCATGTTCACCAATTGCAACAATATTATAAAATTTTCCGGGTAATGTAAAAGGTAGTGTTGTCCCAAACTTATTTTTAACAACAGGTATAATGGCAGAATTGGTTTTGTGCTTCGAGTGATTACAAATAAGTCATACTAATCTAAGTTTATGATTAATGTCAGTTAGTTTGGTTTCATCGAATACAAAGTCATTTCCTTTCATTATTTGAATCTTTTCATTTGCAATGTTTTTAAGGCTGTCACTTGCTTCTAAACTCTTTAAAATCCATTCAGGTACAGCATTAATTGTCAAAAAACAATCCATTAGTTCATAAATGTGGTTGTTTTGTGCGTAACGTTTCAAGTCATAATCTAGTTTTTCAACCAAATTGATATAATTATTTATTTCCGGCAACATATTCGGTTGTATGTGATTGTAAATTCAGGTTAGACTATTTGTTAGAAATTACCATTAAGTCTCTAATATACGCAACACCCTCTACTTTAAAGATAAAAGATGTTTGCTTTTTTGGCTTGATATGGCATTTTTGGTAATTATACATTGCTTTTTTGAGTATGATCTGTTCAAAGATTATTCAAAAAACGCAAGTTATTTGTTTATTATTTTGGAAAGTATAAGACAAAACACAAGTAAGGCATTGGCTCTTTCTTGGGCACTAAGACTTGTACTAAAAGGGGTATGTCTTGTTGTAAAATAAGTTTGCAGGTTAGTTGATTAATACTGTTATAGGTTTACAATTGTAAAAGGTTATGTTTAACTACTCAAAAATCTTTGAAACATTCCTTAGAAATCGTTGAAGCAATGAGCTTTCCTTCGTAATGATTTCCGCATCTGCCATCATTCCCTGCTTAAGCACTATTGGGTTTTTCAAGTCATTTGTTGGGATTTTTTTTAATTCAATCTTTGCAAAGAAAACGCTATCCTTTAGTGCAACGTCAGTTAGGTAGCTGATTTTTCCTTCGACAGCACCATATTCCTCAAACGGATAGCTACGCAATTTGACTAATACACGCTGAGCCATTCCTACCTTGCCCATATTGTACTGCGGGATCTGCACTTCCCCAAAAAAATCTGTTGTACCAGGGTTAATGATGAAAAGTTCCTGGTTTGCAGATACGTTCTGGTTTTCTTGCAATATGCCCACGTAGCTTACCCTGCCATCTGTAGTAGCGCTAATGACATAATTCCGTAACCAGGCATCAGTTGCTGTGATCATACTATTCAGTGCCTGTACAAATTTACTCCGCTCTTCCATAATCGTGTTTTCCAAAGTCGCTAATTCTTTCTGCTTGGCCAACAAAGTTGTATTGTTATTGATCAACGCCGTAGCGGTCTGCTCTAAAGGATATTTGGCAGACAGGTACTTGTTTTCCTGCTGCTTGAACTCGCTATTGGAAATTACATTTTTGCTCTTTAGTTTTTTATAGCTTTCATATTCATCAGCAATATTGGCGTATTCCTGCTGCTGGATCTGCTTTTGCTTCAAAATCTGCTGCTGTAACTTGGCAATCTCATTTAGATCTTTTTGTAGGTAATTCTTTTGGGAAAGATAGAAACCGCCGTTTTGGGTTCCCGAAAAACGGAGAAATTCTTGATAGAAACTTTGATAATCGCCCTGTAGCTCACCTAAACTAAGCCCGTAAGGCAATTGTTGTATAGACACTTCTTCTTTACCTAACTTGTGATTAAGTATGTCTAGGTGAGCTCTCAATTTAATCACATCTTCATGTTTGGCGGTACTTTCTATGTAAGCCAGCGCTTGCTTACCTTTCACGGCCTGGTTATCTTTTACCAATAGCTTTACCAGTTTTCCAGATTGATAGGCCAGTACTTCCTTGGCAGCATTGATCGAGTTGATCTTTAGTGGCGTTTTTACAATATCAGGATAACGTATAAATGCAGATGCTAAAACAATCATTAACAGAACGGAGAATACCAAGGTGATTCCCCAACGCAATATCCATGACGGTACGGCAGTAATAATTTCATTTACCTCTTCACTATTTCTTGGCGATACTAATATTTCCTCTTGTACAGGCATCCGATTGATTTTTTTGGAATTCTTATATTTTGGATAAATGGAAAAAGGGCTTTTTTAATTTCCCAACTCCAATTGGTTTTTAACTAAATGGTAATATTCGCCCTTTTGACTGGCAAGTTCATCATGTGTACCCTGTTCTACAATCCTTCCCCTATCCAATACCACGATGTTATCGGCATTTCGTACAGTACTTAGCCGGTGCGCAACCACTACAACCGTTCTACCTTCAAAAAAGTCTTCCAGATTTTGCATGATCACGCTTTCATTGTTGGCATCAAGGGCATTGGTAGCTTCATCAAAAAAGATGTAGGCTGGATCTTTATAAACAGCTCTCGCAATCAAGATGCGTTGTTTTTGCCCCTGACTAATCCCATTGCCCTCAGCACCGATTTTGGTGTTCAGCCCAAGTGGTAAACTCTCTATCAGGTCATTGATGTTGGCCACCTTAATGGCATGTCTCAGTTTATCCATATTTGGATATTCATCTGCCACCGCAATATTTTTGGCAATGGTATCGGAAAAGATGAAGCCATCCTGCATTACCGTACCGCATTGGTTACGCCAGAAACCATAACCGATCTGATCCAGATGACCGGCACCTACTTTAATTTCACCTTTCTGAGGACTATAAAATCTCAACAATAATTTAAGTATGGTAGTCTTACCACTGCCACTCATCCCTACAATAGCCGTAGTTTTTCCTTGGGGAATGCTTAAGTTGATCTGGTTGAGCACAGGCTCGTTTCCCGCCCCAGGGTAGGTAAAACTGATATTCTCCAAACGGATAGATTGGTCAATCGGTAGGGTTTTGGTAAAGAACTTATCTGCAGGCTCTTCCTCGTCCATCTGATGGATTTCGTTCAAACGTTCGAGACTGATCTTGGCATCCTGCATTTGTTGGATAAAACCTAGTAACTGCTCGATAGGACTGTTCACCTGACCAACGATATATTGTACGGCCATCATACCTCCCAATGTCAACTGACCATCGATAACCGCTTTGGCAACCAAAAAGGTGATAAGTATATTCTTACCTTCATTAATGAAAAAGGCTCCTGCCTGTTGCACTTGTCCCAATGAAAGGCTCTTGATGCTGAACCTAAACAAGCCAGCCTGCAAATGTTCCCATTCCCAACGTTTTTGCTGTTCGCAATTGTTAAGCTTGATCTCCTGCATGCCACCAATAAGCTGTACAATACTACTTTGGTTTTTAGATGAAAGATCAAATCTCTTAAAATCCAGTTCCCTACGTCTTTTCAAAAAGGCAATCACCCAAAGCGAGTAAAGCACGCTGCTGACCAAGAAAATAAAAAAGACGTTGGTGTTGTAGTAAGCTAATACCACGGTAAACACTAGCAAATTAAATAAAGAGAAAATAGTGTTTAGCGTTGAGCCTGTCAGAAAACTTTCTATACGTCGTTGGTCGTTCATGCGCTGCATGATGTCACCGGTCATCTTAGTATCGAAGAAACTCATTGGCAGTTTCATCAACTTAATAAGGAAATCGGTAAGGATAGAGATGTTGATCCGGGTACTGACATGCAATAAGATCCAAGATCGAATAAAATCTACACTCATACGCCCTATAAAAAGCATAACCTGTGCAATCAGGACGATATAGATAAAGTTGAGGTTGCGGGTATTGATGCCAATGTCTACTACTGATTGCGTAAGAAAGGGCACGATGAGTTGCAATAAACTCCCTACACCCAAACCAACGAACAGTTGTATAATGAGTTGCTTATATCGGTAGAGATAGCGCAATAAGAACCTAAAGCTCAAGGCTTCTGTTTGATCTCCATCCTGTTCATAGAAAGCTGGTGTTGGAGACAATAAGAGGGCTATTCCTTGTCCGAAGCCATCCTCAAAGCTGCTAAGCCAATGTTGCGAAAATTCACTTTCGTCATACTCAATAATCCCTTTAGCAGGATCTGCGATAAAATAAGTAGACTTTCTTTTTTTAGCTTTTATTTTAAATAATACCACAAAATGGTTTTGGTTCCAATGCAAAATTACAGGAAGCTCAGTTTGCTTTAGTTGCTCCAAGCTCAACCTACTGCCCATGGTACGGAAACCTATTTTCTCTGCCGCTTCGCTAACGCCAAATAAAGAAACCCCATCTTTATTTATGCCAGAAATATCCCTTAGCTTTTGTAGGCTGAAATTCTTTCCATAAAACCTGGCAATCATTCTCAAACACGTAGGACCACAGTCCATCTGGTCTGGTTGTAAAAAAAAAGGAAATTTTTTCCCTATCATATCGTGTTATAAGCAAAATAATACACTTACTAGAAGTGTATTTTATTAACTTTTAAAAAGAATGGTGTGCTATTTTAACGAGATTTCAATTCTATTTATTGACAAAATCTTTTACTTCCTTTCCGTCTATGAGCAGACGAAAATCGTCAAACCAAATTTTTCCTTGGCCAAGTAGCATTCCCCCAATAAGAATATGTGTTGTATTCTCATCTAAACGGAACTTTACAGAATATTGTTTCCAATCCTTTGAACCATTGACGTTCTTCTTTTTCATATTATCAAAGCTTAAAACTTTGTCATTATTATTTGTACGAAGAACTAGTAGGGCCATTCCGTCTACATTCTCAAGTTTTATATAGCTCTTTATCTCAATTTCCTTTCCTTTATAAATATTTTTTAGTTCGCTACCAAAGCCGCCCCAGCTTTCCTTAGGGGATATCTCAATAGATTTAATACTAACAGACTGTCTCCCGGCTTTTTTTACAACAGTATCAATTTCCACTATATATTTATTTTTTGGAGCAAAATCAAACCATTTTAACCTGTCAACACTCCTTTCTGTTGCTAATTCTAAATCCATTGTTAATTTGGGAAATATGTTTTGGCAATGAGCAATCGAGTTAAAAAATAGAAATAAAATTGTAACATTAATTTTCATCGTATGAAGTCATTATTTAAGGTTAAAAATAATATTAATAATTTAGCAATCAATAGAAGTATAATTTTAATATGATAAATTACACATTGTTAACACTCAAAAATAATGAATTATAACCTCCACGAAAAACTATTTATTAGAACTCCATTACTGCCTTTGAAAACTGCTTTTACAATCCAAGAGTTAAAAGAGTTGTTTAATAAAAAGGAAATTAAAGAAGCCCTATATATATCTTCTCCACATTTATTCAATGAATTGGAAAAATGGTATGAGACAGATGAAACCAATAATGATAATTATATTAAGATAACCATTTCCTTGTTGAAATATGCATTAAGAATGCATAGTAGATGTACTCCTTTTGGTTTATATGCAGGCTGTAGCATATCCAAATGGACAGATTTATTTCAATTGGACACAAAACAACAATTCAGACAAACAAGGTTAGACATGAACGTAACAGCCGCTTTGGCTCGATTACTTGAATCCCGTTCATTCATCAGAACTAATTTAAAATATACTCCTAACACTACCATATATGAACTCGGAAGAAATCTAAGATATGTGGAATATTACTTTAAAAATGGAACAAGAAAATACCAAGTAAGTTCTGTCGAAAGATCCGAATACCTTGATCTCGTTCTTTCGAAAGCTAGAGATGGTCATACAATTTCAGAATTATCATCATTTTTAATCGACGATGAAATTAGCCTTGAAGATTCCGAGGAATTCATTAATGATTTGATAACATCTCAGGTTTTGGTTAGTGAAATCGAGCCATTCGTTACTGGCCCTGATATGCTCAGCAAAATTATTAGTTTGCTTGATTCTATGTTGCTTGAAGATAGAGACAAAGCTTCTTTGGAGCTAGATTTGAATTTACTGAAAGAAATACAAAAACAATTAAATTTATTAGACGAAAAAATTGGGAATCCTATTAAAATCTATATAAGAATTGAGGATATTTTGAGAAGGTTGGATATCCCATTTGAAAAAGGTAAACTTTTTCAAGTTGATTTATATAGGAAAATTAATTTATCTGAGGACGGGAGTGCAGGATTCACTGACGTTCAGCAATCACTAAAGGATGCACTTGATGTTTTGTGTAGATTAAGCCCTTCAAATAAAAATCAAGATTTAATAGACTTTAAGAATAAATTCATCGAACGATATGAGTTTAAGGAAATGCCACTTTTGGAAGCTATTGATATAGAATATGGCATTGGCTATGGCAAAAAATCTCAAGAACAAGGAGATGTTACTCCTTTAATCAGTGATATTAAATTCCCTAATCGAATCCCATCATCTCCACAAATAAAATGGGACAAAAAACAAGCTTTCATATTTCAAACGTTAATAAAAGCGAACCAAGATAAAAGTAGTGTCGTGAATATTACTAAAGAGGATGTTGATGATTTGGAAGATAACTGGGAAAATTTACCAATTACGATGTCTGCCCTTTTCTCAATAACAGGAAAAAATGAATTTGGACAATGTCTAATCACGTTAAAAAATGTAGGAAATCCAGGAGCAGCAAATATACTCGGACGTTTTGGATTTGGAGATAAAGAAATTACAGAACTACTTAAGGATATAACCTCATTCGAGCAAAATTATTTCAATGATAAAATTTTAGCGGAAATAGCGCATTTGCCACAAGATAGGTTAGGAAACATTTTATACAGACCAATAATTAGAGATTTTGAAATACCATTTTTATCCAACTCAATGCTCTCAACTGAAAATCAGATACTCTTAAATGACTTGTATGTGTCAATTAGAAATGATAGAATTTTTTTGCGGTCTAAGAAGCTTAACAAGGAAATAATTCCAAGGATGTCAAATTCACATAATTATACTTTTGGCAGCTTACCTGTTTACAAATTCCTTTGTGATATGCAGCTTCAAGATATAAGTAATGGTTTATTTTTTTCTTGGGGCATGCTTCAAAGAGAGTTCAAGTTTCTGCCTAGAGTTGAAGTTTATAATGTTGTAGTATCTTTAGCTATGTGGAATTTGGGGAGAAACGACTTTGAAGAATTATTCTCAATAGAAAAAATGGTTATAGAGAAAAAAAGTAAGTCCCCCAATCCTTTTTTAAAATGGAAACATAAGTTCAATCTACCTAACCTTTTCTTGCTAATCGAAGGAGATCATGAACTGCTAGTAGACTTTAACAGCCTGCTAAGTATAAGAATGTTTTTGTCGACTATTAAAAAATCAAAAGCAATAGTACTTAAAGAGTTTCTATTTGATGACAAAGAGTGTGTTGTTAAAAATTTGAATGGTGGATCTTTTACAAATGAATTTGTTGCCACGTTGACAAAGTCGAACGGGATCGAAAATAAAGCTAAAAACATACAAGAAAATTTTATTATAAATAATCCAAGGAACTTTTCTCTAGGTTCTGAATGGCTTTATTATAAGGTATATTGTGGAATAGCTAGTTCTGACACTATATTAAAAGAAGTTGTATTTCCTTTGACAGATAGACTAACAGACTTAGGCTTAATAAAAAAATGTTTCTTTATTAGATATAACGATCCGGAATATCATTTAAGGGTTAGATTTCATATAACCGATAATGATAAGCTTGGAGATGCCATCGCGATAATTAGCAAGGAATTTAAATATTATGAGGAAAATGACATTATCTGGAAAATCCAAATTGATAGCTATAAGAGAGAACTAGAAAGATATGGGGATTTTACTGTTCAAATATCTGAAGAGATTTTCCACTTTGATAGTATGTGTCATTTACAAATGTTAAGAGCTAACATTGACGAGGAAAGAAGATGGATGTTTGCGATAAAATCTACAGATGCAATGCTTGATGATTTTATGCTCACGAAAGAAGAAAAACTATTGTTTACTCAAGGGTTAAGAGATTTATTTGGCAGTGAATTTAATGTGGATAAAGAGTTCCAACTGCAAATGGATAACAAATATCGAGAGTATCGAAAAAAAATCACTTTATTATTAAATAATGACGATAGTATTATCGGATCAGAGTCGATGCAGATAATAAAAAACAGAAGCAATTCTATTCAGCCCTTAATACAGTCTATGCTTAATAATTTAAGTAAAAATAAGTTTTTTGTTACAACCAATAGCATATTATCTTCTCATATTCATATGGTTTTAAATAGAATGTTTAGAAGTAAGCAGAGGATGCACGAATTAGTCATATATGATTTCCTCTTCCGTACTTATAAATCTGAAATAGCTAAAGCTAAAAATATTCAACATTAATATCTCATAAGTTAATGAAGCTATCCGTACTCGAGTTATCAACGATAATGCCTAAAGAAGGTAGGCAAAATGCATTAGCTAATAGCATTTCATTTGCTAAGTTTGCAGACAAATTGGGATTTCATAGGTTTTGGATTGGAGAACACCATAATTCTAACAACTTTGCTAGCCAAACTCCAGAAGTGCTTATGTCTGCGGTAGCGGCAAATACAAATAATATCAGAGTCGGTTCTGGACCAATATTGCTTAACTATTACAGCCCTCGTAAAATAGCTGAAACTTTTTGTACACTGAATGAACTATTCCCAAATAGAATTGATTTAGGAATAGGCAGATCATCAGTGGGAGCCATCTTTGATTTTGCCATGCAACAAGATCGTAGTAAAGTCCTTAAATTGAACAATTATGAACAGATCGTTGAATTAATTAGCTGGTTGGAGAATAGTTTTGAAGAGGATCATCCATTTTGCAAGTTCCCAATTACTTTGCCTCCTAGTTCCGTTAGCTTTCATCTATTGGGATCAAGTTTATGGAGTGCTCAAACAGCAGGGGAGTTAGGGTTAAGTTTTTCTTTTGGAGCCTTTTTAAACCATTCACTAGCAAAATCTGCTATTATCGAATACAAGAAAAAATTCCAAGCCCATTGTGGTAAAACACGAGTGCACGAGCCAAAAATAATACTAGGTATTCATGTCGTGTGTGCCGATACTGAAAAAGTGGCTAGAGAACTTTTAGCACCAATTTATTTAAGGTATAAAAAAATAACTGAAAACTTGCCAACAGATACCTGTCACACATCAGAAGATGCTATTCAAGAACTTGGCTTTTTACCAAAACTTGAAAAATATGAAAAGGGAAGTGGAATTCTTCCACATTTTATAGCCGGAACTCCCGATATGGTTTCCGAATATCTCTATAATATAGGTTTAGATTTATCTATTGATGAAATTATAATTCAAGATATGATTACAGATTTCCAATCAAAACTACATTCATATCAACTAATCGCTAATAATATTATTTAATTTCATTTTGATTTTTTTTTATTGATTAACAATTACTAAATTCATTTTAAAATGAATTTATCTTTTTTTAAATACTTGGAAAACACGAAACTTGTTTCGCACTAATGATGCTAAACTATAAACTAAATCAATCGCTCCAATGATAACAACACAAAACCAATTTAATCAATCTGTTTTTGAAGAGGCCACAAAAATTAGCGAATACTTCTTAAGTAAAGAGGATAAATTGGATAATATAGGTATCTATACTGGATCATCAGGTGAGTGTCTTTTAATGTATTTGAATTATAAAATCTCTCAGAACCCTCTATTCTATGACAAACTTAATGAGATTTTGAATGAATCATTAGAGTTTGTGGTTGATGAAAATTCTGCCTATAATTTTTCCTTTGCAAGTGGACTTCCTGGCTGGGCATGGATGTTACGTTTTTTAGTGGAAAAAGATTTATTAGAATATTGCGAAATAGAAGAGTTTCTCCAAAGAATTGACATCGTTGCATATGAAAAAATGCTCCAATTTGCGATGGAGGGAGATTTTGACCCCATACATGGGGCCGTAGGAATAGGGAATTATTTCATCATGGCAAAGGATTTCACAAAGGTTAAGGAATTGTTGTATATCCTAGATTCTCAAAAGCTTATTGAAGGCCAAGAAATAAAATGGCCGAAAAAGAATTTTATAAAACCCGATGAATATTCATACGATTTTGGGCTTGCACATGGAATGGCTGGAATATTGAGTTTTTTAATATTATGTTTTGAGAGCGAAATCGAAAAGGAATTAACTAAGGATTTAATAAAAGGAATAGTCGCTTTTTTTGAGAATAATATCCAAGATTTTAATAGTGCTGGTAGTTATTTCCCAAATAGCATATCAACCAAAAACTATAAAAGTAAATCAAATGCTTCGCAAACTAGCAGACTTGCTTGGTGTTATGGAGATCTAGGTATTTTGTTTACTATCTATCGAGCATCAGATATTTTGCAAAACTATTCTACCCAAGAGAAAGCCTTATCTGCCTTAATTGCAAATACTCAAAGAATAAATTTTGAAGAAACGACTGTAATTGATGCTGGCTTTTGCCATGGATCATGTGGAATAGCTTATATATACTATAAGCTTTGGCTTAAAACCAAATTAATTGAATTTAAAAATTCTTCAGATTTTTGGTATCGAAAAACATTAGCTTTCTTTAATAATGTGGAAAATGTAGATAATTATACCTATTTGATAGGCAATTTCGAAGGAAGAAAATTTAAGCGATGCAATAGTCTTTTAGAGGGGAATTGTGGTATGGCGATTTCTTTACTTTGTTATTTACACCCTGATCTGGCAGACTGGGATAAATGTATGTTACTTTCGTAATTTTATAATCAACATACAGGCGTTTCCGAAAAGCCTTTAAAAGAGTAGGGATTATCTAAACAAAAAATAAGAAAATGAAAAAAAAGTTGACACTCAACAAATCAGTGATTTCAAAATTAACTGAGGACGAGCAAATTAGAATTAAAGGTGGAGAAGCTGCTTTTACTTCATCGGGTAACTGTACTGGGTTTCTTTGCTGTCATAAAACAGTAACTTGTCCATCTGAAATATGTGAGCCATCTAGTCCAATGGCTACATGTATTAGTAATACCTGCGGAGAGCAGGAAATAGAACCATAAAAGTAGTCGCATTTTTTAAAAAGGGGCTGTATCATTATGGTGTGACCCCAAAAAGTTGGACAGATTACAAATGTAATCTTTTTGTGCGAGAGCTCGGTATTCCACCGGGCTCTTTCCATTTAACCTGTTTTTTATTCTTTTAAAGATCATACTTCCGAACCCATTCCAATATCATGCCTTCGCGGATATGCAGTTCTCTGGATATACCCCGTATCGGCTTCTCGTTTTTACTTGAGAAACTATATCAAGCTTCTCTTCAAATGTTTGTCTTGACATTAATAGTAAACCCCAAAAATTATAGTCTAACTTTTGGGGTTTACTTCAAATCGTGATTAGCCTCTTTTTCGGTCAATTTATTGGGATACCTGATGGAGACAATTTTTGTAAAGGCTATTCTCAGACCGATCTTTTGATTAATAATACAACCTCTTTTTGATTTTTTTATTTAAAAACTAATGTCTCGGTTGATTTTTTCACAAAAAAAATACCATCATAGATTGAAAATATTGGTTTAACTAGGTTTATTTTATTTGTTCCTTTATGTAAATAATGTGATCCAATATTTCTTGTAACGGAATTTTTGACTAAAAATGAGTAGGTTAAAATGTTTTCAGAAGCCTTATTAAAATCTAGAAAAAAATTGGGTGTATAACATTCTGTAAGGGTGTTTTCAAATGATTTCTTATTATACTTTGTGGGGGGGATATAAAATTTATCTATTGTATTGTCAGATAAATTGATAGCACTAATATATCCTGAATGAAACGCAAATCCTAGAGCGTAATAAAACTCTTTATAATGTTGCTTTAGAAAATACCCCATTGGTTTTATTTTTTCATAAGCGGATGTTTTGCTTATATGAAGGTTATGAGCCCAAATAACAGCTTTTTTTTCTGAAGTTAAAGTATCTAATATCCATTTTATATTTTCCGCCATATATTTATCTCTTAATCCATTTTTATTCTCGAAATATGATATAGCTTGAAATATGGTTTTTATAGAACGTTTATACAACTCTGATTTTTCATGATCAGATTCATCTAGATTTGCTATTTTTAGCTCATTTATGGCCAAATTTAGTTCTATTTTTTTTTGCTTAGAGAGGATACTATAATTTGAGAATAGACTTAAGCCTTTTAAGCATTCTAATGATAATTTTTCTCTAAACTTGACTTTGCCTTCTATGATGTCTTTTAATATTTTTTTGGGTTTTATATCACAACCAAAGAATTTTACTTTTTCTCTAGTGTCAAGCGCTTCATTATAACTTTTTATCCATTCTACTAAGTCAACAAAATCTTGATTTTGCCAAAATACAATGTTCAACTTTCGAACTGCATCTTTAGCATTTCCCTCTCCTTTGCTAATATAATCATCGACAGAAATAGCACCAGAGAAATCCCCCTCAATGATTATTGTGTTTATCTTTTTTGTTGTTATAAGATAGCGAATAAGTCTATTCTTAGCTAAAAAAAATTCTCTTGTGCCATGTGTTGCCTCGCCAAGAGCATAAATATTTACATTGCCAACTTGATCTATAAAAGATTCTATGTCACCACTAGAGGAATTAAAATCAAAAGATTTAAGAGGTTTCAAGTGGGTATTCAAGGAATTGATCAATTCTGATTGTGCACAGCATTTATGGCAGGTACTTAAGAGAAAAAAAATAAATATAGAGATACTTCCTACAATATTTAACTTAATATACTTATTCCTTAATTTGTAATTTTTATAGATAGCTATCATGTGCTACATAATAATAAAAATAATAGATTATTCCAAATAGAAAGTAGCATAAAATGGAGTTAGTTGTAGATAGTTTATCTGAATCAACATATTTGCAAATAGATGATACAAAGGAAACTTAATATAGCGACTTTTACCAAGGACAAGCAACTCTTTTTAAATGTCTAAATCAACGCTTAAGCATTCACTTTCTGGTTTATTAGGAATTTCAAGAGTATCCGTTTTTATATAAGGTTTAGAGATAGATTTTTAATCCCTAACCTGCTTAAATTTTATTTTAATCGTCCTATCTCGTCAAAATCGAACATTTCTTTTCCAGTGCTTCTGACCTTCTCTATTTGTTTTTTAAATATAATTCTAGGATTTTTTACCATTTTAGCCAATTCATATGGGAGATTATGAATAAGCCTGTAGTCCGAAAAAAAGGTCATACTCCATTTCCATTAAATAGTCCTTTTATCGTTTTATCATCTGCTTATTAAATCGCCTCAATTGGCAGGCAGGCTTTTCAACCTATAAAATACAGGTTTCGGCCCTCTACCTTCTCTTGTTGTATCTTTTCTCCCCGTTTTCTCAATGCTATCAAAGGATTTTCCAAAATGATTGATAATCTCCGTTATTGAATAAGTCTCCCCATATTTTTCTAAGGTTTATAAATTTTCTAGTTGCTGTTTTTTTTGAATAAATATTTCTTGAAATTCACTAATATATCTATTAGTCTTTGCTATTGACTTTGAATAGTTATTTAAAACATCTGTAGCTGTTTGGAAGAGTTTTTCAAATGAAGTTATGTAATGCTGAGCATTTATAACCATGTGAGTAAATTTACTACTTAAGGCTTTGGAAGCATGGGGATGCTGATTTAAGTTGTTTAATTCTTCAAGAAAACACTTAAGTTTTACAAAATATGAATTGTTGCCATAATAAAATCTATTACGTATATTATTGCATTGTATTGCTAGCGCCATTTTAGGTTCTTCTGAGTTTTCTGCAGGCATTTCATTATTCGAAAAAAGTTCAAGATTTTTATAAACATTATCTGCACAAAGGATGTTTATTTTATTCAAAATATCATTTAGAGTAATGTTTATCCTATTGTACTCGCTTGTAATATATTGACTGTATTTTTCTACTGTTTCTAAATCACTTGTACATTCAGAAATTGCACTCCAATATTTAACAAATATATTTGGATCGATCTTTCTTTCTAATATTGCAAGTTCATATACCTTTTCGTATCCTATATCTACAAGGATATTAAATTGTGATTTTTTAAATCTAGGATGACTAAAATCATCAAATTTTTCAAAATTTAAGCTAGAAATATTTTCTTCGATTGACTGTTTTATGTTTTTTAAATCTTCAATAATATTTTCATTTGCCAATTCAATAATTCCTGCGATAGTCGTATTTTTGTTTTCCTCCTGTTCTTGTTCAAGTTTTAACCGCCTTTTTACATCTCTAGTTGACAGCCACACCGAACCTGTGATTGTAGCAACCAGAACTAATATCGGTACTAGGAAATCTTTTAGAAGCCCATAAACTGTTACAACTTCTTCGGAGTTAGTTACATAATATTTATCTAGAAATAGTAAAATCATATTGTTATTTTAAATTCAACAGCCTAGCCATCTTAATATAAACAAGGCGGCCAGTATTGAAATAACCCAAAAAAGCTTATTGCTTTTATTCTGCCTAACTTCGCCACATCCTTCACATAAATCTGGCTCACTTTCTAAAGTGAAGCCATATTTTTTTGCGCATTTGGAGCAGTATTCCGCCATCTGTAGTTTTAAAAAGTTAAATAGTTATATCTATTTCATTCAAGTAATTCTCTAATAATCTTTTTGTTCTAAAACTTCGAAAATTTGTAATCTCATTTTTAATATGATCGTAAGATACTTCTACAAAAAAGCCCGAAATACTATATAGGGAATATTTAGAGCCACTTTTCTGTCTATGCATGATGAAAGTTCCATTCCAAACAGCATTGGCTTTTCCATCCATTGGCAAAGTATTGAATTCGTATAAGGTCATTATTGTTCAAGCTTTAAATATCTTAAGTCCTCGAGTTACGATATTTAACTTCTCTATTTTATCATGCGTCTTTTCCTAAAACAGCTGTGCCTGATACTGTGATTATATAAGTATTTGTAGCTTTTCCCACACTGTGGTTTTGGTTGAATGTAAGCCAATTGGAATCAACACATGCTCTGAGGATTCTATTAAACTTTGAAGATTTACGTTTTAGCCCTATGTGTTCAGCAATTTCGTCATCAGTTTTAACTTTCTCGCAAAATGACATTATCTCAGCCATAACAGGTATTTCCTTGGTTGTTATATCATATTTTTTACCGAAGTCATTTGTGTTAAATGCCAAGACTAATCTAGCGATAACTCTTTCAGAAGGTGTAATTGGTTCTTTTAACTGAAGATGCCCGAATAACTCTCGTTGCATCTCTGCCGGATTAACATTTATTGCCAAGGAAATTAATTGTAATTCAGAAGATCTTATATATAGAATAGGAGCATAGCAAAGCCAAGTCATTCTAGTCGGATGTATGCCTGTTCTTTTGCATACCTCAGCTTTGTTAACCGATTTTTTTTCAAGGTACAATCCGAAAGCATTCAAAGTTCTTTTTTCCTTTTTTGCCATTTATAGTGCTTAAACACTTAAAAGTACCTAATGAAGATTTTTATACATATAATATTTGTTTTTATACATATTATATGTATAATTGTATATGTTAATTAATTTAATAATATTATTATAGGAAGATAAGTAACCAATATTAGTTTAAGTTGCCTAAAGATCTTGTGGTGAAAAGTAGGACGTTCAAAGCGCAAGAAGTAGGTTATGCTCATTTCTTATGTTACATTTGTGTAATTATAAGAATGGGTCGCCTGCTTTATTCTGTGCTTGACCGCTTAATGCGGTGGTGGTCCTACACCTTCACTACAGAGTAAAGCGCTAAGGGCGGCCCTTTTTTGTTCCCTCAAAGCGTGTTTTCGGTATCAATCGAGAAACAGTAATGAAATCAACTCTCTATTATCCTTTCGAGCGATTATACCCGCTCAAACCAAAATCACCAGTTTAACCTCATTTAAACTGTCGGCCTATTTCATAAATAAAGGTTTAGGTTAATTACTGTGGCCGGCAGTTTTTCTCTTTTCAATGCATGGCGAAATGTTCATTTCTGCCAAAGGGCTAGCTATTGCCCAAAATTTTTCAACTCAACAACCTACAAACTCAACAACTAATCAATGAAATACATATCAACCATATTAATGCTATTTGCGTTTTGCCTTCATGCCATGGCGCAGGAAAAGCTGCGGGGCAGGGTAGTAGATGTCCAGAACCGGCAGCCCTTGGCAGGTGCGGTCATCAAGATCAAAACACCGGCTAAAACAAGCATCAGCAACAACGAAGGCTACTTCGAAATCGATTTGCCCAAGGGCACTTACGAGCTAAAGGTGCAGTATTTGGCTTATGGCAACAAAGAATTATTGGTACAAGTACCGCAACAAGAGCCTCTATTGCTGCAGCTCAACGCCAACAACAACGATCTTAACGAAGTACAGATAATTGGCTATGGACAAACTACCAAACGTTTAAATACCGGTAGCGTGGCCAGTATCAGTGCCAAAGAAATAGAACGGCAGCCGGTAACCAATGTACTATCGGCTTTGTCGGGCCGTATGCCCGGGGTAACGGTGCAAACCACCAATGGCCTGCCCGGAGGTAACATCAGTGTGCAGGTAAGGGGGAGGGGTTCTATGGCAGCAGGCACCGAACCTTTATATATCATTGATGGCGTACCCTTTGATGCCGCACCGCCTAATCCATCCAACACGCAGTTGGCCACCAATAATGTAGCTGGAAGTATCAGTCCGCTCAATAATATCAATCCTGCCGATATAGAGAACATCACGGTGCTTAAAGATGCCGATGCCACCGCAATCTACGGCAGTAGGGGTAGTAATGGGGTGGTGATCATTAACACTAAGCAGAGCCGTGGCGGAGATACCAAGTTTGACCTGAACCTGAGGCAGGGATTTAGTTCGGTTAGCCAAATGCCGGCACTGATGGATCTGCAAAGCTATCTGGCTATGCGTAGGGAAGCCTTTGCCAATAGTAACCGTACCCCATCTGCCGATCCCACTTCTGCCAACTATGCGCCAGACCTTACCCTATGGAGCCAAACCGAAGGTACCGATTGGGCAGCCTACATGTTTGGTAATACGGCTGCTGCTACCGATCTGCAGGCCAAATTAAGCGGAGGGAAAGCAAATACGCTGTTCGCCGTAAGTGCCAACTACCGAAACGAGGGTACGGTACTGCCAGGCAACAACAGCTATAGGCGAGCAGGGCTGCATAGTTATATAAAGCATACCAGCACCAACCAAAAGTTTGATATGGCCATCACCATGCAGTACACCGATCAGGCTACCCAACTGGCCAACCTCTCTGGCGGCAACGCCTATCTATTGGCACCAAATTATCCGCTATTTGCAGCAGATGGTAGCTATAACTGGTATGCAGGCACCAATTTGGCCGCCGAAGCAACGTCCAGTAGCCAAAACAAGATCAGTAATTTTATTACCAACCTTAACCTGTCCTATCGGGTAGCCAAGGGTCTTTCCCTTAAACTAACTACAGGTTTGGTAAGCACCAGTACCCAGCAACAGCTTAAATTTCCCAGCAGTTCGTTAAGGCCTAATTTGGTCAACTATGTACAGCATGGAAATCATATCAACCAATCTGGTATCATAGAACCACAGCTTACCTACGATGTAAAGCACAAGGCTTCATCACTCTCGCTACTATTGGGCAGTACCTTACAGCTGCGGAGCAACCAACGCCAATACCTGCAGGCCAGTAACTATAGCTTGGAGCACCTGATGGAAGATTGGGGTTCGGCAGGTGTGATTGATAGCCGCTCCAGTAATTTTAGCGATTACCGTTATGCCTCGGTATTTGCAAGGGCAAGCTATGGCTATAAGAACACTTATCTGCTTAATGCCACGTTTAGGCGAGATGGTTCTTCAAGGTTTGGTCCGGGCAATCGTTTTGGCAACTTCGGCGCTATAGGTGCCGCATGGATTTTTAGTAACCTGAAAGCGGTAAAGGAAAACTTGGCGCTGTTGAGCTTTGGTAAGCTGAGGGCAAGTTATGGGCTAACGGGCAACGATCAGATTGGCGATTACCAATACCTCTCTACCTATAACAGTCCTGGTGCAAACCTCTATCAAGGGCAGGCTACCTTAAGGCCCAGTAGGATCAGCAATGCAGATTTCCGTTGGGAAACCACCATTAAAAAGGATTTGGCCATAGAATTGGGCTTTTTTAAAGACCGCCTGTTGCTGTCTGCAAATTACTTCATCAACCAAAGTAGGAACCAGTTGGTACAATACGCCCTGCCACAAATTACAGGCTTTCCCAATTACCAGGCAAACCTGCCCGCAGTGGTCGAAAACCGGGGATGGGAAATGAGCGCCAATGCCACCCTCATACAAAAGCACAGCCTCAATTGGTCTGTGAACTTCAACCTTACCTTGCCTACAAACGAGCTGAAATCTTTTGAGAATTTTGAGCAGTCTAGCTACGCCACCCTTTACCAAATAGGTGATGATATTAGCAGGCTAGGCGGTTACCAATCATTGGGGCTAAATCCTACAACAGGTTTGCCACAGTATGCAGGCGCAGATGGTGCAGTAAGCACTACGCCCTACAATAACTTTACTTTGGGCAAAACCAGTCCAGATTATTATGGAGGCTTGGGTACCAACTTGGGCTACGGAAATTTCGAGCTTTCCTTATTTGCGCAGTTTGTAAAACAGATGGCTAGGGGCCATGCACTTTCTACCTATCCGGGTGCTAGTATCTTCAATTACTATACGTTATTTTTAGATCGCTGGTCGCCAGAAAACCCGAATGCCAGTTATCCAGCGGCGAGGGTGGCCACTTACGATTCGCTTTACCCCAACTCCTCGGCAAATATCTTCGACACTTCGTACCTGCGTTTAAAAAGCGTAGCCCTCTCTTACAGGCTGCCATCGGCATGGCTCAAAAAGATGAAACTGGGTTCTTTGGCACTAGCCGTAGAAGGGCAAAACCTGTTCACGTTTTGGAACAACAATGCTGCTGTGTTAGATCCTGAGTCGGGGCCTTTAACCTCGGGTCTTGCCCGTAACACGCCACCGCTAAAAACATTGATGTTTGGCCTTTCATTAACCCTCTAGCGCCAAGGCCTTGTCATATTTAAAGATCATAATCATGAAAAAAATACACATCCCAGTGAAGAAAAAATTAATGGCTGTGGTACTATCGGTCAGCCTTTTGTCTATGAGCTCATGTAGCAAGATATTGGATATTCCCCTCTCAAAAAATCAGGTAGAGAGCCCTGTGGTGTATGCAGATAGCACAACGGCCAAATCGGCCCTCCAAGGTATTTACTTTAGTTTGGGTACGCCAAGCAGTGCCACCAATATCTACTTTAAAAACCTGGCACTGTATACCGATGAAATGTCCTACAGTTCTACCTCTCCGGTTATCCTGCAATTTGTACAGGGCAGCTTGCTTAGCGAAAATGGGCAAAACGCTTCCCTTTGGAATAGCCTGTACAATGTGGTATACCAATGTAATGCTTTTATAGCTGGTATGGAAACATCCAGCACCATCGGTACGCCAACTAAGCGTAGGCTAGTGGCAGAGGCCAGGTTTTTAAGGGCTTTCGCTTACCATTACTTGGTTAACCTATACCACCACGTGCCACTTATTTTAACCACTGATGTAAATGCCAACAGGTTGGCCAAACAGGCAGATAAAGCGGTGGTTGAAAACCAGATCATTGCCGATCTGGTGGCGGCAAAGGCCGATCTAGGTGCCGTTGGAGAAGGCGGAAATAGGGTTAGGGCATCTCGCATTGCCGCTGGCGCACTTTTGGCCAGGGTTTACCTGTATCAGGGCAAGTGGCCACAAGCTTTTGCAGAAGCAAATGCCATTATCAATCTGCCGGCCTACCAGCCCCTGCCTAACTTAGGAGACGTCTTTTTATCGACCAGCAGAGAGACGATTTTACAGTTTTGGAACCCTAATGGGTTCATTGGCGATGCCACTTCGCTGATCCCATCATCGGCAACCGCCATTCCACAATTTACCATTTCTGGCGAACTTTGGGATGCCTTTGAAGCGGCCGACCGCCGAAAAACTCAATGGATATCTGTCAATCAGGTAACTGCTGGGGGGATGACTACCCGTTATCCTTATTTTTCGAAGTACAAGAATAGGACCACCAATGCAGGCAGGCCAGAGTACCTGGTGGCCATACGTTTATCGGAGTTGTATCTCATCAGGGCCGAAGCCCTTGCGCAGCAAGATCAGCTAGAGCTGGCCATCAACGACCTCAACGCCATAAGGCTTAGGGCGGGTCTTGATCCCTTGCCATTTGGGATGACGAAGGAGGAATGCTTAACGGCGATATTGCAGGAGAGGAGATTGGAGCTTTTCGGAGAATGGGCACACCGTCTCCTTGATCTTAAACGTAAGGGAAACATTGATGCGGTTTTGGGTACTATTAAACCTAATTGGAGGCCTGTCCTATCGCAGCATTTACCCATTCCATTTAACGAAATTATTTACAACCATAACTTAAAACAACATGAAGGTTATTAGCAAAATACTGGCAGGCATAATGATGAGCTTGGCTAGCATTGGCCCATTGTACGGGCAGGAGATCAGTGCTAACAAGGCACTTCAAATTGGAGATACCATGGCGCCTATAACTGTAGGTAATATCATTAACCGCAGCGCAAAAAGCGTAGCGCTCAAGGAGCTGGCCCAAAATGGCTTACTCATCATCGATTTTTGGGCCACTTGGTGTATACCCTGTTTGGCCGAAATGAAGTTGTTGGATTCGTTAAAGGCCGCACATCCGGATAAGTTTAACGTATTGATGGTAACCACACAAGATAGCCTCACGGTAAAAAAGTTTTTTGAAAAAAACAGGGATTTGCGTGCAGATCACCTTTACCTATCTACCAATAATGAAGAATTGAAACAATGGTTCCCACATCGCTACCTGCCCCATAACGTATGGCTCGACAAGAGCTTAAAACTAAGGGCCATCACCACGTCTGAAGAAATGACCGCCAAGAATATCCTGGGTTTCAGTTTGGCGTCATCAAGGCAGCTAGACCGAAAGGAGGATAACATGAAGTTCAACTACTTTGAGGAGTTTCATTTGGCAGATAGCTCTTATACCTATAGGTCGCAAATCAGTCCCTACATCAAGGGCGTTACTGGAGTTTCTAGGGGTAACCACCCCCTTGGTAAGGTGAGCAATCAACACCTATATGTCAATGGCAGCATACCACAGCTTTTGTGGTCGGCCTATATGGGCGGGGCAATAAGGTACCAATTGATCGAAGTGCATACCAAAGATTCGCTACGCTTTTTCGCCCCAACAGGTGAAAAGAGAAAATGGCTTGGCAAGAGTAAATATGAAACACAACAGCAGTGGTATCAGGAAAACATGTTCTGCTATGCCTTAACCTTGCCAAAAATGGTTAGCATTGTACAGAAGAGGGATTACATTTTTAATGATTTTGAGCGGCAATTTAACATCAAGATAAGCGTTGAGCCACGAAAGACCATGGTGGTGCAGGTTAGCGGTGGGCAAAAATTGGCCGCTGCTAACTATCGCTCTACAAGAGTGGGAAGCCCAATGGTAAAGTGGCTGCCAAACCACCGACTTCAAATAAGGGGGGCTACTTTGGAAGAAGTTTGCAACTGGTTTTTTCATAGTAGTCAAGCGAGAGCTGTACCGTATCCCTTTGTCGTGAAAACAAAAGCACACCAATACTTGGAGATGACGATTGACTTTAAGCCCTACCTCAATACGGCTTTGCAGGGAGGTTTGGGGCAGGCAGAATTTATCAAGGCTTTCGAAGATATGGGATTTCGGGTTAAACAACGAGAACTAAGCTTTCCCAAACTCATTATTAAAGAACTAGACGAATAAGAAAAGGGGGATGGCCGACAAAGCCATTCCCCCCTTTTTTGTTAGTTGTACTGCACAACAATTTGCGGCAGTAATGGATCTGATGGAGTACCTATCGCACAGGTCTCATTAAATCCATTACATTCATCCGGGAAAGGATTGTTCTCATCTCCCGTTTGCGGAAGCCCATCTAGGCTGCCATCTCTGTTAAACTTCTGCCAACTGTAATCTGCAGTTTTTTCGCCCTTGATGGCTTTTACTACATCTGCAGCAAAAACCCCGCTTACACTGGCCAAAAGGGCCATGGCCAGTACGGTTGTTTTCAAATTTTTTTTCATCACTGAAAAATTTAAGGTTTAAAAAAATTGGTTAATTATATATACATTTTGTTTGTATATCGATGTTGGTTTTTGCTTAAATAGACCGGCAGTAGCGATAACAGCATAAAGCTTAGGTTAAACCAGAGGTGTCCCTGCCAACTCAGTTTAGATATAATACCACCACAGGTACAGGGTAGCGTTAGTCCAGATAAGAGCAGCGTAATGATGTACACCACAAATGTCAGCAGTAGCCCGAAAGAAAGGATACAGCCTAAACGGCGGGTATCTTCTCGCCAAATTAGCGCCACTAGGGCCAATTCTACCAATGGAAGCAGCCAGGCCAGTACAGGTGCTGTTTGCTGTAGCAAGGTAAAGGGCACCAATTGCATTTGCGTCACAAAGCGTGAGTAGTCGGCCAGTTTTGCAATGCTCGCATAGCTCCACATAAGTACCAATAGCAAGATGCAGCTAAAGGAGATGAATTCGAATATCATTTTGCGGTTATATATGGCTTTCTTGATCATCATGCATTTGTACTTTTAATTGCCAATGGCATAATCAAAGTTAAATGACGCAGAAAGCACTGCGACTTTGGAAATCCAAATAAATAAGTTTGGAAATCCAAACGCTAGTCGTTCCAGATCGCTATCAGATAGGTATAGTTGATGGAAAGGTAATTGGCCATGTCCTTTTTTTTCAAATAGGGCAGTAGCTGCTTAAAGGTTAACTTAAACGTCTCGATCCTTTCGGGTACAGGCATTTCCAATAACCGCATCCTAAACATCACCCCATCCTCATATTCAGCACAAAGTAGCTCGTAAACCTGCTTTAACTCCTTAAAATTTTGATAAATTTCCGTCAAATCATCAAAATTCCAATAATAGACGATACTGGGCATACAAGCTTGCAGTTGCCGCTGTTGCTGGTGCCCGCGAGTAACCAAACATTGGTCTTGCCCAATAAAATGGATAATGGCCGGTTCCTGCCGTTCATAGTGGTCGTATTCCTTTAGTATGCCTTCGGCAACATACACCAAGGTACCTAGGTGGCGTACCAAGTTTTTGCCCGCTTCAATCTGGTGCTGCTGGCCCAATTGCACAATCCGTTCCCAAGCTTCGGGCCGCAAGGGGCCTAGGCTTTGCAGTTTTGGTTTCAAAACATTCATCTCTAAGCAAGTTAATCAGTTAAAAGGAGCCTGGTTAACGCCTAAGGCCGCTGTAAGTGTTAAATAGTGTTGCTTAAACTGTAGATAAACCTCCTGTCGCGCTACAATAGTTGTAATTAAATCCCTAAAGCAATCGTTAATATCTTTAAGTAGGTCCGCTTCTTCAGCGGCCAATACAGCTTGGAGATCGGTAAGTGTTTTGATAAAAAGTTGGTCATTAAATTGCGGAGTAAAACTTGCTTTACATTGCTGGTACACTTGCATAAACCTACAGGTTTCATCAAAGGTCAAATGATCTTTGTAAAGTTGCGAAAGACGTAAAGGGTGTCCATATCTTATTTGATAAGAGTAAAAAGATTTCATAAATGAGCTTTCTTCTGCTAAGCCATCGCCTAGCTCACGCAACTTCACGCTTGTTTCGAATTGTCTAACATGATCATTCCATTGATTTTCATGATAATAGGTTTTGGTTACCTGTATCAAATGTTCATTTTCAAAACATATAAATTTCCATTCCCTTAGGCAGCTATGATAAAAATCAAGTTGGTTGTTATAACTTAAGTGTATGGGGTGGTTAAGGTATTTGGCATAGCATGCATTAATTTGCGTTGTTAACTCTTCAGTTTGTTTTACCTTCCTAAGCATCAGTAAGCCCAACGCAACAAAGGAAGCTAATAGCACCAGCCAGGGCAGATAAGAACTTAGGGGATGGGCGCCAAGCGGGTCGGTTAAGGCAAATACATTGATTGCGAAAAGGCCTAAAAATACAATGACTAAAGGCCCATCAAAAGGTCCTTTAATTTTTAACATGTACTCATGCACAGCGGTAATAGTTGCTTCTCTATCTGGTATAGGCAGTGCTTTTTCAAATAGTTGTGGTAGTTTTTTTGGGTTGGTTGATGTCATTTGGTGGAGTTAATTTATTGATGATTAATTTGCCCATGCGCCCGGACTTTGGATTTTAGTCTTTAGTCTTTAGTCTTTAATCTTTAATCTTCTGTCTTTAGTCTGCTCTAATGGTAAAATGGGCTATAGCACAAAAGCAAAAATGCGCTATAGCCTAATGATCTTACAGCGTTTGGGGTCTGTACAAACGCGGTAAACTTTAATTTGGTAGATAACTGATGGTAAACGTAAGCTCGCCATCTGGCACTAAACTACCAGTATTGGTAGCTTGCGCCGTCATTTTGGGCTTGGTTTCGATCAGTTTGGTGCCACCCTCATCACCATTTTTGGTTTTTTCCAAATGCACGGGTAGCTTGTACCTTAGGGCATAGCTTAAATTGCTGGCCATAAAATGTAGCATGTTGGCATCTAGTTGGCTAAGGTAAGCCACTTGACTGGGGCTTAGTTCAAAATGGCCAATCAGCCAAGCGGTAAGGTCATACTCGGCCGCCAAGGCTTCGGTTAACAGTTCGGCAGGCGCCAAACTGTAGAGGTGCTGCAACAGTGTGGCAGCACCCTCAGTGTTGAAAAGAAATTTTTCCATAAAAAATTAATTTAGGTTGCCACAAACATGTCATTTCAAAAAGCAACCGCCAAACTTAGCGGGGCAATCCTGTCTAAGTCAGCACTATTTTAGTGCTAAGTCATCCAAAGCCCCATCTTAGCCCATCACATGTATGGTAGTTGCAGCTCGCTGAATCAAAAAGCGCAGGTCTAATTTAAACTAGCTATGGCTTTGGTAAGTTTTTCTACAGAACTAGCACATAAAATTTATAATTTTTTTATCTTGAGCTTTAAACATCTTAAAAGCATTATGCAGAAACTATTTCAGTTACTTCAAGATGCTAATAAGCCCTACAAGGATTTTTGGGCTCGTTGTCTATTAGCACTCTTAGCTGGCCATTATATACTTAGTAATAGCAGGCACTATGGTTTTTTCGAAGTGATGACCGTTGATGGTTATTGGCTCTCCCTTGCCGGCAGTGTGCCGATCGCATTTTTGATCATACAACTCGTTTACCATCTTACCGTAAAGCTCGACGGCCGAATGCCCTATCATATCAATAGGGTAAAACGTATCCAATGGCAAATTTTGTTGGGCATAGGCTTGGTGGCTGCGGTAGCACCGCTGTTAGCTTACATTTTTTTTCTGATTGCTGGACAAACGCAGCGTATGCACAACTATTTTGTGTACGATTATCCCATTATTGTGGCCTTTATTGTACTGGTTAATGGTTATTATTTATGCCGTTACCTGATACAGGCTGCCAAAATGTTATCCCTACAGTTTCTACTGCTAAAAAAATACAACCGAAGGCAATACCTACAGCTGCTGGCCATCCAAAGAGCTACCGATATCGAAGAGGCAAATCAAATTGCCTATGTCATACGCATGGGTAGGCATTATCTCATCAAATATCTAGATGGAACTACTAAACCTTGGTTTAAACCTTTGCGTACCACTATCCAATCATTGCCTAGCGAAGAGTTTATGCTCATCAATAACCAGTGTATCATCAATAGGGCCACCATCATCGGCCATGAAACCATCAGTTCAAAGCGCTATAGGCTGCTCATGAAAAGCCCGTTCGACCAAGATGAACATCAGAGCGATTTCATCGTGAGCCAAGGCATGCGCAAGCAGTTTTTGAAGTGGATCAAAGCAGACTATAAATAGTTTAACTTGGGGATGGTGTGTGCCATTGCTCTAGTTCACTTTTAGGCCTGTTGGTAAGGGTTAACACTGTGCTTATTACCTCCCACATTAAATTAGCGCAGCGCAAAAAAGCCGCCAATAGTCCTCAAACTGCCTCTAAATCCCTTTTAGTTTACAAACATATCCCTTAAATTTGGGTTGCATTTAGGTTTAGCCCCACCGAATTCTTTGTAGAATTAAAGCAAACGGTATACCAGGCGTACTAAATGTTAGCTTGGCCTAATGGGTCTGTTGGCCAACAGTAAATGATCGTTTACCTTTAAATCAATTTAACTATGACCCGCAACAGACTCTGTATTTACGCCAAAGACATTAGCCTAATTACCGGCAGGGGCCAAAAATACGCCCAAAAATTATTGAGAGACATCCGTTTCGTACATCAAAAAGAAGCCCATCAATTTGTGACCGTCAAAGAATTTTCTGATTACACCGGCATATCCCTCGAGCTGATCTCAGAAGTAGTGAAGTGATGGTTCGTTGATCGTTTTTTGTTTGTGGATTTGGATATTCGAGGATTTGGTTATTCGTTGTAGGTTATTGGAAGGTTTGTTGATGCGTGGATTCGGGGATTTGTCGATTTGGCTACTGCCATTGCTAAGCACTACAACCCGGCCTCTTAGCATAGTGCAGCGTAAGCCAATTAGGCTTTAGTACCGCTACTGATAAAGCAACATCAAACAAAATGGAGAATTGCGAAGCATTCTTGAGCATCTAAAATAAGACTGCATATTGCGAAAAATTGAAACGGCTCATTTTGTGCTATAGATGCCTAATTGAGTTGTAGCAAAACTAGGATAAGCAGCCTTGATTTTATGCCTATTTAGTTTATTGTTTTTAATAGGTAGTCATGCTTTCGCTAACGCTCAGGTTGTTTCTTTTCGGTTCAAGCCAAACTGCGAAGCATTCTTAAACCGAAGCCTCCAAGGCTGAGCTCTTGAGTGCCATTGAAACTATAAATAGAGTGAAAAATACCATTAAAAACATAAACCGCTAATGAAAAAAGAAATAGCCCCGCCAGCAAACCTGCCCCGCACAACATCGGGATGACGCTAAACCCTAATGCAAGTCTTGTGAGTTGGGTTTGAGGGAGGTATAAGCTAATGCATAAGCCAGACATTGGCTGGTTGCCTTAGCACTAAGGCCTGCGCTAAAGAGAGATTGGGAAATAAAAAAACGGGTATGGCTTTTCGCCACACCCGTTCACTTACTTCTGATCAAACAGCCACTGCAAATAGCGACTGATAAAGAAGCTGACCGCTGCACCTATCATGGCCAGTACAATGGTTTGTTGGATACTGTGCCAAGGCACCTGTATCCACATGCTCAATGAAACGCCGCCGAGCATCCCCATTTTTAATTCCAGGTTATTCATTGGCCTTCGCTTCCGTTTCTACCGCTTCAATAATACCTGCCAGCAGGGCCAGATATTTTACTGTAGCTGCTATTTTTTCTGGTAACTTTAGCGGTGCGGTTAAGATCACGTTGGCCGCATGACCTACCACACGTGCCACCTTTTTTACTTGCTGTAGCCAGCCCTTCCCCGAAGCACTGCCTACCATTGTTGTCTCTGTTGTCTTCATCTGTGGTGATAAAAATCAGCTACGCTTTCCAAGCCATCAGCAGGAGAGGAGCTGTGTAACCATTTCATCATTTAAGGGAGTTATGGGTCCTCGACATGATGTCAAGCCCTAGCAGGAGCTTTAAATATGCTCCAATTCGGCCTTGGCCTTTGCGGTACTGATACAATTGCTTTAGCTCCACCTTTAAAGCAAAGGGCGCAGCCGACGACTTTTCCTCTATTTTGGTCGCTCAACCTGCGAAGCAAGTTTGAGCACCGCTGATAAACATAAACAATGGCGAGAAAATGGAGTTCCGTTGCCCGGCACGAGGGCAGGAAAGACCGTGTGTAGGGTATTTTCGTCTGTTTATCAAGCTAGCTATTCCCATAATTCATTTAACAAATGACCCAAAACTCACTTTATTTACTAACCAAATATTCGGGCGGCGCTCTGGCCCTTTTTAGGCAAGGCATTAGGCAACGCTCTTGATCACTAACATTACCTTTTCTTCGGCCTCCAATACCGGATAGATCAAGTTTTGTAATCTTTCCATGGCAATCCTGCTATAATCGCCTTTGCCAGGGCCAGTACATTTGCTAACCGGAGCAATGCAACCCTGCAGTTCCCTTAATGCAAAATTGGCCGGGTGGATCAAAATGCCCTCTCTATTGGGTACATTCACTACCTGTAGTTGTGCGCCATGTTTGTGGTGCATGCGTTTGATCACCTGATAGGTACCTTCAGGGATACAGCTGATGCTCCTTTTGTTGTGGCGCCAGGGCAGCTCTATCGTTTCGCAGACTACATTTCCATTGTAGGTAATTTTGCCATTTACCCCTTCGGCAAAATAACTGCGGGTTAGGTAGAGCCTAATCATGGCAAGTCTATTGCAATAACCGTTAGGGCGTTGTAGGCGCCGTTTTTTAGGGAGTATTGTACGCCATTCACCTCTTGGAAAAAACTGATTCCAAATACCAAGATTAGCGGTAGCGGGCTATTTGCTGTCAGACTCATCTCCAGCGTTTGCGCTTCCGTTTGGGCATTTAGCGACATGGCGCTGGCAGCTGCGGCCGCAAATTCAGATTCTTGGCCTTCAAAATCTATCAGTGCGGCAGCAATGTTAAATTGGTAGTGCGTGGCACCACTAGGTTTAACCACGGCAACATCTGGGTTAAATGCTGGCAGACTTAGTTGCACGTTACCGGTGCTGCGGTCAATTACAGCTTGGTGGTTTACAAACAATGTGGCGCTTAACTGTGCTGATGCATTAAAATTGAAATCTTTAAGCAGGCCCAGGTTTGCCGAGAGCACCTTGCGTTCGCCACGGATATTGTCGGTATCCGCTTTGATGATGCGGGACAACCTGCTGGTAAGCCTGTTGCTCATTTTCGTATCGGCGGTAAACAAAATACTGCTGCGCAGCACATCCCGCAGTCTTTTACTAGCTACGCAGGCCCTTCCAAACTCCAGGTTGTTTTCGCGGGTACGTGAAAACGCTGGATCGCTGGCAATCCTATCGCCACTTACACCGCCTTTTTCGCGTGCCTGGTAACCGTTCTTGGTTTTAAAAAAGGTCAAATCCCCGATTTTACCTTTTAATTTGATGAAACTTTCTTGTTGTGCCATAGTTTTGGTTTTTAACAACATTACAAAGTTCAGCAATATGGTTGTGGGGTGGGTTGCGTTTGGCCGTTTTTGGCGCCAATAGGTGTTTTTGTACCTCTTTTGACTAGCTGAACCCTACATGGCCTAATTGTGCCTGTTAAACTTGATTTGTACCTCAAATTATCCGATCCCTAGCCTAGCTACATCCTAGTCCTATCCACTTTCTATTCTAGTCCTATCCTATAACAGTTCACTAGTAATACGCTAAAATTCCGTTTTAGAGGGAAAGTATAGGCCAAGTATAGGCAAACACTAGGTAATGGATGGGAATTTGTGGATGTGACAGTTTTGATCCGATAGCTATCGGATGACTAAATGATTGAATAGAACTGCTTGTTGATCGTCTTTCGTTGTTATTGCATGGTAGTTTGTTATTGGTTGGTTTGGGGATTTGGAAATCCGTTAATTTGACCATTGGCACTGCTAAGCACTAACCCGGCCTTACCTGTGTCGATTTTTCATCGGTATTGGATTTCGCATTGATAGTCAGCGAAATTTTGTACGACAACGAAAAAGCAAGAGCAACAAGTAGTGATTAGCCAAACGAAGCAAAGCGAAAAAAGAAGTACAGACTAAAACCCAACGTTGGCTTAGCCTGGGCGCTGTAAAGGTGGTGGTGTTACTTGCTTTGGCCTATGGGTATTGGCGCAAGCGCTGAGAAGCTTTAAACGTAAAAAAGACCCGTATTGGGTCTTTTTTATGGAGTTTGGGTTGGTTACCTTTTGTTTAGAAATTGGTCTCTTAGTTCGATGCTTTTTTTCTCGATAAGAGTATAAAACAAATAAGATACTGAAAAAGTAAGCCCTAGCGTAATGGTATATTGGATAACTATCGACGGAATTGAAAACCTCTTGAAAAGCAGCATTGAAAAATGGATGATCAGTGGATGTACTAGATATAAAGAATAGGCCATTGCCGCTGTTTGTCCCACCAATTTTGATTTCGAAATGGCAAAAGGCTTGTTGAAATAGGCAAATAGTAAGCAAATCGCAATCGAAAGATTTGCCAAGGTGCGTCCTACACTCCAAGTATAACTACTTTCATATTTGCTGATGAAGTAGAATAAAACTAACATCAGCACGATAGACATTATGGAAGCCCACGATTTACTATTTATACTTATTTTTTTTATATGAACCAAGTAAGCTAAGACTACACCTGTAGCTAAACTGTCTATATGCAAAAAAGACGCTGTTTTATAGAAGCCAAATTCGCCTGTCTCTTTGTAGAACAATATGCGGAGCAATGCGGGTAAAACAGAAAGAGAAACCCAAAAGTAATATTGTGTTTTTTTATTGGTTATGCATATAATTAATAGCGCAAAAAGCAGGTAAAAGTGTTCTTCAACAGCTAAAGACCAAGAGACGAGAAAATAGGGGATCTCTTTATAGAAATTTTGTATGAGTAGTAGAAAACCAAAATCAAAAGGTTGTTTTCTGGTTAAATACACCGCCAACCAAGAAACCAATAGCATCACGAAGTAGGGTGGGTAGGTACGGAGAAAACGAGACAACCAAAATTTAGACGCACTTATATTTTCTTTTTTATAGTAGATGCCACCAATTAGAAAGCCACTTAAAACAAAAAAAATGGTAACTCCGTGGTGCCCTAAGTAAAATAAAGTTCTGTCGGCAAAGAATTGGCCAGCCAACATCTGCGTTACGTGATAATAAAGGACTTAAATGATAGCTAGGGCCCTAATAAAGTCAAGATTTGCTATTCTTTTGTTGGGAAGCATTTTAAGATTTTAGTAAGTAAGATTGTAATTTCTTCGCATAAAGTCTACTGAGCGTGTAAATGATTACGAAATTCATGACCAGTGCACCGAGTAACTTATCTCCACTAGTCTCTAACAAGCTAAATTTGGTAAAAAACAGTATACAGGCTATTATAGAGAATGAAATTATGCTACTTACCTTTAATTTAACAACAATATTGTGAATCAAGCCGATTATTAAACCCAATATGAATAGTGGAACAAACATTAGTACATATCCAAAATCAACATAGCTTTCTGCTACATAGCCAATGCTTATTGACGTACCACTCTCGGTACCTGCCCACTCGCGGCCTGTGTAGGCATTGGCTTTTTCAGAGTCGTTTAATATCTTTTTATTAGGAAACAAAAATCGAGGTTTAAGGATATGCTCCAGAGCTCCTATCCAAAGTTTACCATTTTCATAAGGAGTCACAAATGGCACCGTTTCTATACAATACATTAGCATATCTGTATAAGCTAATCTGTCCAGTCCATTTTCCTCGGCCTCATCGTAGGTTTCAAAACCATTATACAGGTCGTAAAAAATGTTTACTCGCTCGTAGTATGAAAGGTTCGAATTATCCATCAGGTTTTTCCTAAAATCATTTTTAATCCCTGTCCATCCCACGAAAAATAGGTACACCAAGTAACAAGTGATGGCATAAATAGCGAAAGCACGGATACTAATTTTTCTAACGTAAGGCAAATAAAGAATTAATGTAAATAAAAGCACCTCTCTAAAATTAGAGAAAAAACCGAAGAGATTGGTTGCCATCTCTATACAGAACGCAATCACCAAATACTTGTAGTTTGCTCGCTTATTTAAGCAGGTAATAAATAAAATCGCATAGCCAACCCATTGGATGTGAGATACTGATAGAGTAATCTGTGAGATTGACGGGATAAGGTAGGTCATCAATTCCGACATGCTACTCAGAGCGAACAAGAATAAGAAGAGTTTAAAAGCTCTATGTTCATCAAATTGCGATTGGCTAAAAACACTTTTATCGAGCGAAGTTTTGGTTAATGCTAATTTAAAGCCTAGTGAGACGATTAATATCCCGGTAATAGATAAAGCTATAGCCATAGCTGCAAATGGGGAGTTAGTGAAGGCATTTACATCTTTGTTTTCGAGAGTAGCTTGCAAGATCTTAGTCGTAGCTTGTACCCATTGAAATAATAAGCATACAGTAACGATAGGTAAATGGCCTTTGGGCCAAGTATATTTTAGGATAATTACAAGTGAGACCATTGCATAAATGATCAGTAGCGTATTTGGTAAAAATAGGCACACGATAGCAAGGGCTGCTAAAATTTTCTTAGCAATTGGATTGGCATCTAGTATGTTTTCGCTAAGCCTATACATATTGCTTTTTTAGAAAGATAAAAGGCTTTTTTATAATCCAAGTTTCAAAGTAGTAACAAAGAGGGACTAGTATGGATATGGTTATGATTTGAATGTATATAGGTAAATCAAAATGTTTTTCTAAACTTAAAATTGCATAGTGAAAAATATATATTGAAAAACTAGCCAAACCTACTTTATAAAATATTTGGTTAATCATATACACTAATGGGTTAAATAGTTTCTTAAAAGGTTTCAGTTGGTACAGCATATATATTGCACTGCAAAGCAAGCTAATAGCAATGCCCAAAATTAGCACGTTTATAGAGGAGGATTTGATGTAGTGACTGTTTAGAATTTCTAGAAAAAGAAATATGATCATTACTATCATAAAGTAGGCCTTGTTAAAACTTTTCTTTAGGTATAACTGTGATAAAATATAGCCAGTAAGCCAAATTGGATATAAAATTAAGAAAGCCGACAATGGATTTGCAAATACATGGTTAAATCCAATCATCAGAATAGAAATTAACACAAAGGAGATTATGAGTACTGCAGGGCTAAGTTTCCTCTTTACGCTGATTATGATTGTAGGGATAGCCAGCAGGTAGAAGAAAAATTCATAAGATAAAGACCAAAGTGGACCATTGTTTCCATAGGGTACGAACCAAGCTTTAACCACTTCTGGAGTTTGTAAAAACAGCAGGTTCCCAATCAAATTGTAGCTTGAGAAAGATGGGTTTCGAATTGTAGGAACAAGTATCGAAATTAATAATGACAACGCAAGTGCCAACCAATATATGGGTAAAATTCTTTTAGCTCTGCGATAGAGGTATTCGTTTACGCTAGTTTTATCAATTAGGGATTTGTTATGTAAACTTAAGCCGATGCTAAAACCAGACACCACAAAGAAAAATAAGACAGCTGCTACATTTTTTTCGGATAACCAAGCTAAACTGCTGAATAAAAAAGGTGAAATTACGGCTTTTAATTGATCTACGTTTAATGAAAACAGATGGTGTACAACCACAATCATGGCGGCTATCCCTCTCAGGCTATCAATAATTTTAATTCTTTTGTTCAAGTTCTTTTATTAGAGTATTAACCTGTTTCTCGAAAGTCCAGTTTGTGATGATTTGCTCAGATTGCTTTCCGAATTCATCAATTAGATTGGGCTGCTTGAATAAAGTACCTAGCTTCTCTTTCAAGTCATCGGCATCATTTGATTTAAAAATGAAACCATTTGCGTTATCGAATACCAAATCTGTAGCACATCCTACCTTATCAGAAACTATAATTGCCTTTTCTGCAGCCATCGCTTCGTTGACTGCCAAGCCCCACGTTTCTCCTGGGCCTTGGCTAGGTAAGCAAAAAATATCACAAGCCTGGTAAACTACCGGCATTTGCGTTTGGTTCTGAAAGTCCATGAAGTGAATGTTTTTAGTTGTTTGTTGTTCGCGTTTCGCTATTTGTTTTAGTTTAGCTTCTAATAGCCCATTTCCTACGAAAAGAAGGTGGTAATTGTTGGATTGTTTTCCGTTATTCGTTATTCGTTTTTCGTTGCTTAATTTTAAAAAGGCTTCCAGTAAGAGTTCGGGATTTTTTTTGGGTTCTAGCTTACCTGCAAAGAGGATTAAAGTGCTATTTTCCTCGATACCTAGCCTTTTTCTTAAAGCTAAACCTTCTTGTTTTCGATCCTCAGCAAAACGTTCTTTATCTATGGCATGCGGTGCAAATATCAATTGATTTTTCTTTAGCCCATACTTTTTGAAGTAGGCTTTGTTTTGCGTTCCTACATAAAAGGCTTTATCCACATAGCTGTACACCCATCTTAAATAAACCTGCTTTAGTAAAGCTTTCAGTCCAGGCTTTTCGTCAAGCAGGGTTGAGTCGCCTCTAAACCAAATAGGGATTTTGCCTTTAAAATGGCGCATTGCCCTAAAGTGGCTATGGTAGCTGTAACCATATACCAATATCACATCTGCAGCAAACTCAGTAAGTTTAACTATAATGGCAGGATTAACGATACCTTTACCATGGTGCGAACCAGGTTCTTTTGCGACATTCTCTAGTAATTCATAATCATAACCTTCTAAAAGTGGCAAATCCCACGCTATTGATTTGCCAAATCCTGGATCGTGTTTTGCCTCAATGCCAGCTGCACCCCAAGTGTAAAACACTTTCAATACGCATTGTTTTGCCAGTAAGCGAAATACCGGGACGTAGTATTGGATAGGGTGGGTAATAATGATAGCTAGTTTTTTCATCAGAAATTTACACCTAATACCTTAACTTTTTCGGCTGTAACACATCTGTTTTTCACAAATTCTATATCACGTATATAGATGGTATTATGCGAGCCAAAGCTGTTTTGTGATGTAAAAGTCCTTGATAGAGGATCGTAAGCGTGTGCACTGAAACCGAAACTGATTAATGTGTTATGGATATGTTCTTCGTCATAGCCATATCTTCCACCACTTCCATTCAGTTCTATAATGATGGCTTTTAAGGTTTGCTGTGCCAGCATTTTTTCTCCACCCTTAATTACCTCCGTTTCAAAGCCTTCAACATCAATTTTAATGAGTGAAGGGTTCATATAAGAAAATTCATCCAAGGTAGCTAATTCTACCTCAACAGCATTATCCTGATTTTCTTCGTTTGCAAGGACGTGGTTAACAGTATCTAAATTTGAAGTGAATTTGATATATCCTTTATTTGATCCTATGGCTTTGTTGTGCAGGATTACTTTATTTGCTAGCTGGTTTAGAGTAACATTAGCGGAGAGTATTTCGAAAGTGTTCGGTACTGGCTCAAAAGTAACTGACTTTGTACCAATATAGCCACTTGCCAATAAGGTGTAAGAACCTACATTCGCACCTATATCAAAAAAAGTATCTTCTTTTCTTAAAAAGTGTAGGAGGAATCCCATATCATTGAATTCATGCAAGCCTGTATATATATTTCCTGTAATGCCCGTCAAACCTTTTTTTGCATAAAACTTTACCTTTCCAATAAACGGCTTTGCTATCAAAGACTGGGTTAGGCTAGATTGTAATTGCCATTTCAACAACCGAAAAAAAGCAGCTAAAGGTTTTTGCTTTGCGATTGAATGAGAAAAGATAAAATTAAATGTTCTTTTTAGTTTGCTTCTCATTGGCATATTTGGTTTAAGTATTTGACTAAGATACTCGTTACTTCTCTCGCTGAATATTTATCAAATTCAGCAACATTCATTTTAGTAGCTTCATAGTTCTTTCTAAATGCTAAATAGTTTTCAAAAGCAGCATTCAGCTCATTTTTAATTTTTTCCAGCTCGCTTTCTCCATTGAAGTCTAAAACGATTCCTGCTCCACTCTGTCTAATGACTTCACAAGCCGAGCTTTCTTTATGTAACACAGCGAATAATGGTTTCTCTGCTAAAACAGCTTGGTAAACTTTTGATGGTGTGTAGTGTGGTTCTGTACTGCCCAAAATGAAAGCTCCATCGGCGGAGGTTAAGTGAGTTAGTACGTCTAAATACGGAATGCGTTTTGGGTATTCAAAAAAAATAGTTTCCCAAAGATTGTATTTTATTGCTAAATCTTTAATATTATATCCGTTGGGATCATTTGGAGATTTTCCAGAACCTATAAAATGTATTCTTACCTTGTCGAAAACAAGTCGGTTGCTTGCTATTGCCTGCATTACCATTTCCAAAGGCTGATAGGCTTTAGGCAGCATAGCTCCACCGTAAACGAAGTCCAGTACTCCGTCACGCTTTGAGAATAGATATGGCTGTAGTTTTAACGTTTTAAGAGTTTCGATATCTTTTTTCTCCCCACCGTAAGGCATTGCCACACTTAAGCAGGTTTGGTAAAGATGGGGATTTCTTTTAAAGACATCTTTATAATAACCTTCAGCTACGCCAGTAATTAGAGAAGCTTTTTTTACCGCTATTGGCTCCAACCATTCACCTAGTTTCATACTCCACCAATGCTTCGAAAATTTTTTTTCGGTACCAGGCCAATGATGTACCCATGGGTCGATATAATCGATCCCATAATTAATACCTGTTTTTTCGTGTACCAATCTGCCTAATAGCGCAGCAAAGTGCGAGGGAATAGGTATGTACAAAAAATCAATTTTTTCAGATTTTACTAGATTTAGAATTGACTTATAAATATGATAGAATCCTCGAATACCTATATCGCCTATTATACGGAAAGGCTTCGGTGGGATAGCATTTGTCTTAACAATGCTGAGGTTTTGAGGAAGAAGCTTTTCTAGATTGTAATCCAGTTCTTCTTCGTAATGTTTTTCATGTACGGTAACAATGATTGGATCCCAGCCGAGTTTTGGTAGGTGTTGGGCGAATAATCTAGAGCGATGTACTGCTGCTAGATTTGATGGAGGGAAATGTGGAGAGACTATTATTATTTTTTTTCTCACGTTAATTATTGAATTTCTTTCGGAGCTAGTTAATATAATTTTCAATCTGTGCAAGTTCATTTTCCCAATAACAGTCTTGCGCTCTTGCCGCAATGGAATTTTGTTTCAAATGTTTCAAGAGTTGACGATCTTCATGTAATTTGACAATTTGTTGCGTAAGTTCGTCTACATTGCCAGGGGTATACGTAAGCCCATTTTTGTATTCATCTATGGTTTCCAACAAACCGCTAACTTGAGGGATTATGATTGCTAGTCCTGCCCCGACAAAATCGAATAGTTTATTTGACGAGGTATACTCTTGGTTAAGCTCTTTTGGCAATTCTCCTATAATTCCAATGTCATACTGACTAATTGATTCAACAATTTTTGTTGGATTTGCTGAAGGTAGGACCTTAATTAGATTTCGACTGGAAATGGATGATTTCAGGTGGTCAATTTTGAGTAGATCTTCATCTGAAATGGCTCCCTGTAAATAAAGCTCACAATAACAACTCGCTTTTAAAACACCTTCAATGATGATATGAACACCTCTAATGTTACCAATATTAATTGTTTTTCCATGCCAAATTAATCTTATAGGTTGATATAAGTTGTCTTGTGGAATATTTGATGCCAACTCCGACCGAAGTGGGACATTTCTTACACGATAAAGCTGCTGTGTAAGTGCATACTTATTCTTTAGTGCATTTAGCATCACATTTGTTGTCGCAAAAATGATGTCTACCTTTGGTAGCAAATGTCTTTCAACTCTCGCTACCCATTTCGATTTATCCTGATCTAAAAGTTTATACTGACCCGTGAAAAATTCTTGAGAGTCAAATAGGATTTTGGCTTTAGGACTTGTTTTTTGCTTAATATCGAATAAAAGAGGAAGTGTATCTATCAAACTTGTTGTGATTAAATCAAAATTAACAGATGGATATTTGCTTAACGATAGGGATTTATTTAGAATACCTTTCCCTTTCAAGATTTCCAATTTGAACAACGACCAAGACTTTAAAGCAATTAAATTTAGGATGCTACTGAACACCCATTTTATGTTAGACTTAAGAGTAGTTCTGGAAATATCATTAATGTGAAAATGGATATTAGGATATAATGCTGTAATCTCATCATAGAGATTTTCTGGTTTTTGAATTGTACGAGCTGTAAGTACATGTACCTCATGCCCTTTGTTACTCAAATACACCGCTATTTTTCTCATACGCGGTTCGTAAAATATTTCGTTTGGGCAAATTATAAGAACTTTCATGCGAGTGATTTGAACAAATTAACAATTCTGTTACTAGCCAATCCATCTCCAAATGGGTTGATTACTGTTCTAAATGATTCATAATAGTGATGATCTTCAATTAATTTACTCATTTGTCTTTCAATCGCTGTCTGATCAGTTCCAACCAGAAACCCTAGCCCACATGTAATTATCTCGGGGCGCTCCGTTTCTTCTCGTAAGATTAAAACTGGTTTGTTAAATTCTGGTGCTTCTTCTTGAATACCCCCAGAATCAGTCCAAATTACATAAGATTGCTGTATTAATGTAATTAGCGAAAGATAGTCAAGCGGTTTCGTTAATTTCACTCTTTCTAACCCTTTTAATTCCTCGTATACCACTTCAGCAACCATTGGATTTGGATGGACTGGCCAAATGAAATGCACATGATCATATTTATGACATATTGATTTGATGCTTTCACAAATAGATTTTATTCCGTGTCCATGATTTTCCCTGCGGTGTGCAGTCACTAAAATATGTACTGTATCGCTCTTAGTTACTACTGGCTTTAATTTAGTTTTGACAATCTTCAAGGTGTCTATAATGGTATTTCCAGTTACAAAAATAGAGGCGGGGTCAACACCATCGTTGAGGAGGTTGATTTTTGCCTCTTCTGTAGGTGCCAAGTTTAAGCTGGCCACTAAACTGATGGTTCTTCTATTAAATTCTTCAGGAAATGGAGAGCGTATATTATGGCTTCTTAAACCCGCTTCTAAATGGCAAATTTTTATGCCTCTATTAAAAGCCGCAATGCCTACTGATAGAACCGTTGTGGTATCTCCCTGTACGATGGTATAATCAGGCATCTCTTGTAAAAATATTTCATCGATTGTTGATACAACTTTGCTAACAATGTTGTTTAAGCTCTGACCTTCAGTCATTACATTTAGATATCGATCAGCTGTAAAGTTGAAGAAAATTTCCAAATCTAATACCATTTCTCGATGTTGGCCTGTATTAACGGTAATTACCTTGAAAAAATTATCTTTGTGCAGTTCTTTAATCAGAGGATAAACTTTCAAAAATTCAGGTCTAGTACCGTAGATGATAAGTATCGTCATCATATTTTTAGTATTATTGCGTTAATTGTTAATTGAGTTCGTATTTATTGCGTTTTTTTAATTCGTTGATAATATTGTCTTATATAAGTAGTACAAATTTTTGCCTACTTGATTATTTTCATGTTATTAAGCCTACTGTACTTTAAAGTCTGCAATCTTTTTGCAAACCGCCAACCAAAAATGTTTTTGATAAGGTTTATAGCGGTACCGCCAATATTTTCAGCGTATGGCATTTTCAGAAGTTCTGGATATTTAACACTGATATCAGCTACGATATCAGGATAAAATCCATAAGCGTGATATAATAATTCGAAAAATTGTCGCTTGATTACTTTTTCTAATGTTTTGCGCTCAACTTTGTTTATTAATGCTGCCTCCTTATTAATTAGGGATTTATAAATTCCAGACAAAGCCTTGTGTGAGTTTCTGCTTGATAATGAATCCCTATTTGAAAATTTTCTATAGTAATTAAAGCAATTCGGCGTATAGATAACTTCAGATGCTAAACTTAAAACTCTACAAAAATATTCTCCATCGTCATCTGGACTGTAAAACTCGGACCAATATCCTGTCTCTTCAATTAGCTCTTTTGAAGTTAGCCATGCATTAGTCTGTATCATGCCGTGCTTATTGTCAGAATTTAATCCCCATAAGTTCAACAAAAACTCAATAGGTTTTTTTGTGCTAAATAAGAACTGCTCTTGACCTAATTGCCCGTTTAATAAAAAAGGATTTTCTTCATTGTAAAAGAAAATTGTTTTGCAAACGGCGATTGATTTTTTTGTATGAGCTAAGGCAGCAACTTGTTCCGATATTTTGTCTTTGGATAAAATATCATCGGCGTCTAGAAATTGTATAAATTCTCCTTTAGCATGTCTTAATGCAAGATTTCTAGCGTATGCAGCTCCTAAGTTTTGCTGCTGCAAGATTTTTATTCTCTTATCATTTAGGCTTTCAATAATCTCCAAAGAGCTGTCGGTTGATCCATCGTCTACTATTAAGATTTCTAATTCTTTATAGGTCTGACTAATAACTGAATTTAATGTCGTTTCTATAAATGCATCAGCATTAAATACAGGAATACATATGGAAACTAAAGGTTTTTTCATTTGCGAGCCAATATATTTCGTAATATTTTCTTTATGCCATACTTAATTGTTTTTTTCGGTGGAGTAACTTCTTCTCCATTTAAAATACGCAAAAACTCCTTATATTTGCCGCCATTTAGATGTACAGCGAATGGCATCTTATCCCTATAGACAATTTTTTTATTATCCCAATAATAATCATCAGTAGAAAGTTCAGCAAGGTGTAAGCAGTTTTCATAATCTATCTCATTTACTTCATAACCAAAAAAAGTAGTCAAAATATTAAATAAAGGCTGGTCACTGTAGAAGTTAACAAATTGATTGGAGGAGAGTAATAGCGCTAATAAATTAAATCTATGAAATGATTTTGCACCGCCACCATAAAAACCAGTGCAAAAATTGTCTGCATTTAACATGTTCTTTAAATACTGCTCTTGAGAGCTTAGCTTTTCGAAGCTAGAATATTTGATCCAATTGTTTAGATAGTAGTTTTCCTTTATTTTATTAAATTCTTTGACTACACTTATTTTGTCAAGTTCAATGTTTCGAAATAACGGCTCAATATCTTTTTGAAAATATACGTCACTATCGAAGTATAAAACCACATCAACTTTATTCAAGTAGTATTTACTTATAAGTGTGTTATATACAAACTTATACGGATATCTTTGTGTCGGAGATTTTATATTCTCAATTATCTCGTCACTTATCTGGTTACTTGAGATTAAGTCCTGAAATGTAAATACTTTTGCATCCCAGCATTTTATAGTCTCTGCTTGTTCGTGTGTAAAAGAACCCTTTTTTAACCAAGTGCCAGGTTTATCCCATTCTCCACTTATTTCGTTGTCACAAATTGCAATGTAACCTTTGTAGTTGCCTTGGGATCTAAGTGAAGATAGGAATGTTTCAATTTGTCTAAAATTCCTACTATTTCCTGATGTTATTATTAAGGTTTTCATTTTTGAATGGATCCAAATATTAGACAACTAGTTTTTGAATTATCTGTAATTTGAATATTAGTATTTCTGAAGTTTTAGAATTTATTTATGACTTACATTCTGATAGCCCCTCAAACATACCGCAAGCTCCTCTCCAGCGGATATAGTTTTCATTATTTAGCCATGCTTTTAGAAAAAAATACGATTTGAGTTTTCTTAAACCTATCGTCCACTTAAGTATAGGTAACCAAGGACATATTTTGTATTTATATAATAAAATAACCCAGGACTTTGTTGCCTCATAATTTAGTCTTGACAAATAGTCAACGGTTAATCTACTAGCAGGAATCTGATGTTTGACGATTAGTGATGGACAATATCCTAATTCCCACTCATTTTTCAAGGCCATTAACACAATCTCATTATCCCCACCACTCGATAATGCTTCTCCCTTTCTGTCTGTAATAATACTGTTACCACTTTCTAAAAGTTTTGAATATAGCATCCCCACTTCTTTTCTGATTACCATTCCTGTTCCTATAGGAGCGAACTTGGGATACTCGATAACTTTCCCTTTTAATTGAGAAATAAAAATTTCATTTCCCAAGTCTCTACATCCTAGTGTAATTCCCGTGTTAAAGAAATATTTGGGTGGTTGAACTTCAAAAATTGGGATACTTTTACCTCCAACTATGCCTACATTTCGATATTTACCTAAAAATTGAACTGTTTGGTTAATATAATCACTATCCAAATGATTGTCATCATCGCAGAATATTAAGATGTCGTATGAAGCGTTTTCAATTCCGGTTTTTCTTGCAAAACTTAGCCCGGGGGTAGTCTCCTCTATTATGAGAAAATTGACGTTTATTTTTTTAAATTTTGCCTGTTCTGTGTGTGCTAGTTCTGAAGTGGTATCAGTACTATTATTGTTCACAACAATTACCTCCCAATTGGTTAGTGGTGGGACATTCAAATTTAATAATGTATTTAGCGTGGTAGGTAAACGCTTAGAACTATTGTAACAGCAAATTATGATTGAAACACCTTTCATTTAGTTTCTAGTTTTTGTAATTCTTGCAGGGTTTCCCACGGCTATTGAGTAATCCGGGATGGATTTTGTGACTACCGATCCTGCGCCGATTATACAACCACTTCCAATCGTAACTCCTGCCAATATAACCACATTAGCTCCAATCCATACATCATCACCAATATGAGTTTCAATTTTGATATTTGCTTGTTGATTAATTAATTGTTTACGATTAGGGATTGTATGATTTGAGGACACAATAGTAGTTCCTAATGCAATTAAACAATTCTTTCCAATATGGACATTCCCGTGTCCATAAATACTTACAAATTCTCCGATGAATGTAAACTCATCAATTGTTATAGTACCTCCGTATGACTGAATATTTGAATAATTTGAAATTTTACAATTTCTTTTCAAAACAATTGAGCCTCGACGGCTTTTGAAAAAAACTGAACTATTATTTAGATGAACATTCTTCCCTAACAAAACTCCACTCTCAATTCTTATGAATTGAGATCTTAATTTGAGTCTACGGAAAAAGAAAATTAAATTTTTAAGCATTTATGAGTTTCCAGTTTGCTATTAAACTTAGTGATCCTATCATGTTTATCGGGTAAGTTTTAGCATAATTTTTCCGGTGGGTTATTTCAAAGCTGAGGCAATTTGACAGTGTTTGGTAGTTCTGTAACTTATCGCCCATATATAAATCTATCGTATAGACCCCATTATGTAAGGGTAAGTCATCTATGATAAGATTAAATTTACCTTTATTAATACCTTTTTCCAGTATTTCAATATATGGATGGGTTAATGCATTTGTGCCAAATAGTGGTATTTGCAATTCGTTTTTTATGATAAATCCAATATTTGGATACTGTATAGGATAAGGCGAACTGAAAGTTATGTTACATTCTAAAGTTCCCAAACTTAAAGTTTGAATATTTATCACGGCATCCGTTATGTGGGGAAAACCATACGTTTTTGAAGACTTAAATGTATGCGTGCTGGTATTATTTGATAAATATTTTTTTATTGATTCGTTAACGCCTCCCTGAAAATCAACTATTCCGTAGTTTAAAACAATTCCCTTATTACACAATTCCTGCACACTCCCCATATTATGGCTCACAAACAGCACTGTTCTTCCTTCGCCTTTGCTCACTTCGCCCATTTTGCCCAAGCACTTTTTTTGAAATTCGGCATCGCCTACGGCCAATACTTCATCTACAATTAAGATTTCGCTTTCTAAGTGTGCGGCAACGGCAAAGGCCAAGCGCACATACATGCCGCTTGAGTAGCGTTTTACGGGGGTGTCTATGTAGCGTTCTACACCAGCAAAATCTACAATTTCATCGAACTTGCGGGTAATTTCCTTTTTGCGCATTCCTAAAATGGCGCCGTTGAGGTAAATGTTTTCGCGGCCAGTGAGTTCTGGATGGAAACCCGTACCTACTTCTAACAGCGAAGCAATACGGCCTTTGCCCGTAATGCGACCTGTAGTAGGAGAGGTAACCCGGCTCAACACTTTTAACAAGGTGCTTTTGCCAGCGCCGTTACGACCAATAATGCCTACGGCATCGCCCTGCTCAATTTCAAAATTAATGTCTTTTAAACTCCATACTACATCTGAGTTGCCTTTGGAGGTACGGTCGTTAGTTTCGCCAATACGCAAATAAGGATCTTCTTTGCCGCCAATGCGGGCATACCAACGCTCTAGGTCGCGGCTAATGGTGCCGGTGCCTATTTGCCCTAGTTGGTAAGCTTTACTCAAGTTTTCCGCCTTAATTGCTATCGACATAATTATTGTAAGTTTTGTTTTGGCACTGCCTATTCTCTTCCCTTAGGGGAGAGTTAGAGAGAGGCTTTTCGGCTTTTATTGCAATGTTACTCATTATTGTATTTTAGTTTTACTTTTTGGCTTGAACCAAAAGTGTTCAAACCTGAGCGTAGCGAAAGCATGGCTTCCTATAAAAAGAAATCAACAAACTAGACAAAACGTCGAGGCTATATTGCCTTAACACTGCTTATTCTCTTCCCGACTTTTGGAGAGCGTTAGACAGGGGCTTTTTTTTACGAGTTTAGTTGATCCTCTCTCTTGTCCACTTTACCTGGGTTTTAAGGATTTTGGCAGGTATCCCACCAGCCAAGCAATATGCTGCTACAGGGCCAGTCACTACACTTCTGGTGGCAATAATGGCAAATTCGCCAATGGTTGACCCTTTAAGTACACTCACCTCGCTGCCAATCCATACATTATTGGCCACGTGTACATCTTTTGCAAAATTGATCCGCTCGTTAGTGTCGCAAGAAAGGATACTGTGCGAATCGCTAGTTCTAATTTCTACACCAGTAGAGAGCATACAATGCTCACCAATGCTGATGCTTCTGTTGGGTTCTGTCACTGCTAAGGTAGCACGTTCAATGGTGGTGTGGTCACCAATACTTATTTTTCCATGGGTATCTTCGAGCCATAATAGGCCAGATTTAATGCGTACGTTTTTTCCGATATAAATATGATGGTGATTTCCTCTCAAATAAATTTTACAGTTCACGCTAGCACTGGGATGGATATCAATCCGATTGTGATTGCCCACAAGATCGAAAGTGACTTTACTATTGCCAACGCTAATTTGGTTATGCAGCCCACGAATTGCTCGGGAGCTTAATCGGCGATAGAGCTTTTGAGCAATCTGGTATATTTTTGTTGAGTTGAGCAATTTTTATCTCGGATAATTGATGTTGTCTACCTTATCTCATCACGCACCTAGCTCGTTAAAGGGGCCGTGGCAGGACTGAGTAGAAAATTTTCGGTCAGCTGGTATAAAAGATCCAATTCGTTAATGTCTGTGCACTTGGTGAAATAGGGAAGTGCATAGATCTGGTAGCCGATTTGTTGCGAAAAACTTAACAAGTGGCGATTGGAAAGTTGATAAGCGCCGATATTTTTTTTGCTCCACTCCATTAAAATATGGGGTTTACACTGTTGTATGCAAGCGAGCGCTCCCTTCAATGCTAGTAAATCTGCGCCTTCCACATCTATTTTAATAACGGAAACCTGAGGTTTTCCTAAATTGTGCCACAGTTGATCTATTGTGGTGCAGGCCACCTTAGTGCTGTGGGTAAAATTTACCCTGGCCGTATTGCGTAGGCCCTCGTAAGCTGCCTCTTCGGGCTTGGCCAATTGAAACTCCATTTCTCCTTCTTGATCTGCAACGGCTTTATTGATGAGCTGCCAACGGTCTTTAAACGAGCTCGATTGATGGGTTTTGGCCAAATAAGGGTAGGAGTTAGGCGAGGGTTCTACCGAAACGAGTTTAATGCTAGGATTGAGCGCTAACAGCGGAATGGCCATTAAGCCAATGTTAGCCCCAATGTCCAATACGGTGGTTTCATCCTGCATGAGTTGTTTCATGAGGATGACATTTTCCTTTTCATAAACATTTTCTTTAATTGCTCGATTGAAAATGAGGCTATTTTTTGGGAAAAACACTTTTTGCCCATAGTAGGGAAATACGCCACGCTGGTTCCAGATTTTTTTGGAGATGTATCTTCGCAGGTATTGTTTAATTTGATAAAACATGTCGCTACTCCTTAGCCAGCTTTGGTGTTTTTAGAAATTTCGATGGGACCAATGCCTGCATAATTACGATGCCTGGCCACAATTAGTCCATCTACAGAAAAGGTCTCGTCTAAATCTGCTTGGGCGATGATCTCGTAATTGGCCTCGTTCACGATATTTAAACATTGCTGATGGATTGCTGGGCTGTGTGTAGATATGAATAAATATCCAATACGGCCGCTTTGCAGCAGCTCGCTAGCGCCACTCAGCAGTTCATATTCATACCGCTGGATGTCGCAGTGCAAAATATCGATATGGTCTAAGCGCTTATCTTTGAAGATGTAAGCCAAATCGATGATCGGCGGTTGTGATTGCAAATCTACCCTGTTGCTAGTAAATGCTCGATTAAAATCTCCAACTAGCCCGTTGAGTTTAAAGTTGGCCTTTCCAAACGCTAGATTGTTAAAATTGGGTTCGTAGAGATAAGTTTTGCCTTGCGGTATTTGCTGCAAAAACCACATGGAGTAGAAGCCCCAATAAGCACCAAGCTCTACCATAATTGCATCAGGGCTTAAGGTTTTTAGTACCTCTTGGAAAACCCTTTCTTCTTGTGGCTCGTGCACACCCCTGTTGGCTAAGAGCATTTTGGTAATGCCACTCCCATAATAGCTGCCTTTAATAATCTTTTGTCCGTTGTGCATCACTTGTGCGCCACTAATTAGCTTACCTGCATCTGCATGTCGGTGAATGTAGGCATTATCGCTACTGCGCATTACATCTGCTATTCGCTGTTCCCATATTTTGCGATGGCGTCTCGCAAACCATAAGCTAGAGATGATTTCTTTAATCATACCTAAGTTTTGCATCGAACACTTCTACATAACTACCTAAACCACTTACAGGGATTTCTAAACTCTTACTGTGGTTAGCAGGTGTTACTAATATTTCGTCAAAGTGATTAATCTGCTCTAAAATCTGTCCTTTAGTTTCGATATACGTAATCAGCTGATAAGCATCTGGTACTAACCGGAGCGAATGGATTTGAAGATCGAATTGTTGTATTCCCTTTTTTAAGGAAAATAACTGACCGTTGTATTTGGTCCACACACTTGTCATGCGTTGATTATTGCTGTCATTGAAGCATAGGGCAATGCTCACATCATTATAATCTTCTAATGCCTCAATTTGTAGCACAATGCGTAATGGTTCTCCATGAAGAATTTCGCCACTGCTCACTTCAATAGCATTGCAGTAGTAGCTTACCGCTTTCACGTACACCATATTGCCTCCTATTCGTTTACTTTGGTTATTAGCAGTGGCTTTACTGTATTGAGGTATAATTTGGTTGGCATCTCCCATGGCATATAGTAATCCTTGGTTTAGCAAAATGGCTTTATCGCACAAAGTTTTTACGCTGCCCATGTTGTGGCTCACAAACAACACTGTTCTTCCTTCGCCTTTGCTCACTTCGCCCATTTTGCCTAAGCATTTCTTTTGAAATTCGGCATCGCCTACGGCCAATACTTCATCTACAATTAAGATTTCGCTTTCTAAGTGTGCGGCAACGGCAAAGGCCAAGCGCACATACATGCCGCTTGAGTAGCGTTTTACGGGGGTGTCTATGTAGCGTTCTACACCAGCAAAATCTACAATTTCATCGAACTTGCGGGTAATTTCCTTTTTGCGCATTCCTAAAATGGCGCCGTTGAGGTAAATGTTTTCGCGGCCAGTGAGTTCTGGATGGAAACCCGTACCTACTTCTAACAGCGAAGCAATACGGCCTTTGCCCGTAATGCGACCTGTAGTAGGAGAGGTAACCCGGCTCAACACTTTTAACAAGGTGCTTTTGCCAGCGCCGTTACGACCAATAATGCCTACGGCATCGCCCTGCTCAATTTCAAAATTAATGTCTTTTAAACTCCATACTACATCTGAGTTGCCTTTGGAGGTACGGTCGTTAGTTTCGCCAATACGCAAATAAGGATCTTCTTTGCCGCCAATGCGGGCATACCAACGCTCTAGGTCGCGGCTAATGGTGCCGGTGCCTATTTGCCCTAGTTGGTAAGCTTTACTCAAGTTTTCCGCCTTAATTGCTATCGACATAATTATTGTAAGTTTTGCCTCAACACTGCCTATTCTCTTCCCGATTTTAAGGGAGCGTTGGAGAGAGGCGTTCGGCTTTGATGGCTATCATTTTTATGGTGGATTTGTTGGATGCGTTGATTTGGTAATTTGGTTGTCTATCGGTGCAGAAAACTCGCTGAACGATCCTAACTTTTTATTTATTTGCCCACCAAGGCTTCTTTATAAATATTTTCAATTGCATTTAATTGATGACGTTGGTCGGCATAGGCTACTGCATAGTTGCGAGCAGCTTTTGCCATGGTTAGCCTTAAATTTTCGTTGTCAATTAATGTTTTTATTTTGCTGGCAATGGCAGTTGCTTCTTGTGAAGGTACAATAAAACCAGTTTCTCCATCAATTACTCCTTCTGGTATGCCGCCCACATTGGTAGCGATTACGGGTAAGCTCATTGCTTGGGCCTCTTGAATTACTACACCTTGGGTTTCGACCCTGCCGCCAGTGGTTACCACGCCGGGTAAGAGAAAAACAGCTGCATTAGCATAGCTAGATTTGACACGTTCTCTGTCAAGTGCACCCCACAAATGAACGTTTTTGCTTAGCTCATAGTCGGCAATTTGTTTTTTTAGGGCTTGCATTTGCTCGCCCTGGCCAATAATGTGGTAATGTAAATGGTTAATACCTTGCATCACCAGCATTTTTACAGCTTCGATGCCATATTTTATTCCTTTTACTTCGGTTAAACGTGCCACTGTAAGCACATTGAAATGTGTTTTTTGCTCATTTACCTTTTTCTCTGCTACAGTAAAGTAGTTTACATCCACCCCGTTTTTAACCATTTTTATTTTATCGGGGTTGCACCCGCTGGCCACAAGTCTGCTGGTTAGATACGCAGAGTTGCTGATGACCAAATTGACATCTTTGAAGAATGTATGATAGAAATTGGGCCTCTGTCTGTAATAGGGTTCATCTATGTCAGAACCGTGAAAACTACAAATGATAGGCGTGTGCCGTGGAATAATACCAATCCTTTTTAGGAAGGTAAGACGATTACCTACGTGGCCAAAATGTGCATGTATCACATCAGCCTCTCGATAAAGAGCAACGTTTTTAAATGCGGCAAAGTAAGTGCGTTTTTGCTTAAGGCCTGACATAACTAATAGCTTAGTAAATGCTCTTGGATAGCGAAAGCATGCCCAAAATGCATCCATAAGTTGCAGCCAAATGGAATAGGTTTTACTAATTTGGCTGGGTCTTTCGTTGTGGGTAAGTGTAGCTAAATGGTAAGTTTCGAATTGCTGATGGATGACCTGCTTTGGCGCCTCGAACATGGAGATGACCTTCACATTGATTTTTTTGTTTATTAAACCAACTACATGATCCAAAATAAAAGTTTCGGAGGTTTGTGGGAAATATGTAGTGACTACCAATACTTTCACTAATTTATGTTTAACAGCGTTTTGATTTTGTTAAATCTGTATTGCCATCTCAGTTGACGCTGCTTAGCATGCCATTGCCCCATCAAATGTGGTAAGTTATCTTTTAAAGCTATTGCTCGTTGCTTTTGGTTAAGCTCAAAATTGTTAGAAATGCCCCCGGGGTCAAAGTAAGCTAAAATGATATCAGGGATATAAGTAAAGCTTTTGTTTTGCTGGAAGCTCCTAAGCAGCAATAACCAATCTGCAATTAAGTTGTAGCGACAATCATATAGGCCTAATTGCTGAAATATTTTTTTTGAAATTACGGTAGTTTGATGGCAGAGCGAAGTGGAGAGGAAAAAATCTACCGTTAATTTTTCTGGATATCTTTTAAGGCGAGGCGGATGGGTGTTGAGCATCACATCTGTATAGTAGATATCTCCAGAATGGTTTAAATGTTGGCTCAATATATTGATGCTATTAGCATGGTAAAGGCAATCACCACTGTTGAGCAATAAAATGAAATCTCCCTTAGCTAATTTAATGCCCTTGTTCATTGCGTGGTAAATGCCTTCGTCTTTTTCGGAAACCCAATAGCTAAACTGGTGTTGGGCATTTTCGATTACTTCTTTGCTGCCGTCTGTTGATCCACCATCTATGATGATATATTCGAAACATGCAGCCTGTTGGTTCAGCACACTTTCGATTGTTTTTTGTAAACCTGCTTTGTTGTTTAAATTAACGGTAATGATAGACAGTAGCATTATTTAAAAAAGCGGAACAATTTGTATAATGGCGACTTGCGAAAGAGTTGATCTGCCTTTATCCAGTGTTTTAAACTGGCGGCTCTCACAAAGGTTTTTGCAAAATCTTGTTCTAAATTTATACCCTTATCTTGCGCCCTGAGTATTTTAACTACCCAGAACCAATAATAAGCCAAGTTGGTTTGAGCTTTGGTAGCCAAGCCATTAGCGTGTATTCTGTAGTGGTAGAGTTTAAGCGGCAAGTGTAAACACTCGCCTACATCGTACAGCTTAAGATACAAGTCTTGATCAATAGCCCTCTTTAGGTAAGTATTTAATCCTTTTGTTTTTTGATAACTACTTTTCTTAAAGGAAGCAAACGGCCCTATTTTTCCTTCGTCATTGAAGAAATGAGCTTGACTATTCACAACCTGGGCTGATTGGTAAGCGCCGATAGTTCTTAAATTTTCGTCGCACTCGTAATAATCGCTATACAGCAATGAAGCTTCTGGGTGCTGCTGGTGCATGCTTACCATTGCAGCGACTGCGTTTGGCGTAATGGTATCATCTGGATCTACAAAACCGCAAATTTCTCCGCTGGCCTCATCAATGCATCTTTTTTTGGTGTAGCCCACGCCTTGGTTCTCGCTGTTTGTAATTAGTTTGATAGGGTGGTACTGGTTAAGGTAAGGCGCTATGATGGCCAATGACTGGTCGGTAGAGGCATCGTCAACGATGACAATTTCTAGGTGCAAATAATCTTGATTTAATACACTATCTAGGCAGGCAGCAATGTACTTTCCATTGTTAAAGTTGGCAATTAAAACACTGAAAAGAGGCTTTTGCATTTGTTTTGTGGGCGGCTGCGTTATTGGTTGAAGTGTTTGCTTGTCGTTGTTTGTTTCTCGATGTGCAATGGACGAACAACGAAACTCGGTGGACGACTTAAACCGTATCTACAAAATTTTTCTCTACTTTATTAAACACCACGATGCCTAGCAACAATAAGGCTAAGGTTACGGCCGTGGTATAGCCTATAGCGCCCCAACTAAAGGTGCCATTGCCTAAAAAGCCATATCTAAAGGTTTCTATGAGGGGCGTCATGGGGTTGTACTCGATAATCCAGGCGTAGGTGGGGTAGTTTTCTAATGCCGTACTTAGCGGATAAATTACCGTGGTGGCATACATTAACAATTGCACCCCAAAAGTGACTAAAAAAGCCAAATCGCGGTATTTGGTGGTCATGGCAGAAATGAGCATGCCGGTGCCCAAACCTAGCAGCGCCATCAATAGCACCACCAATGGAAACAAGCTGATAGCCCAAGTGATGTTAAAGTGAGCATCAGTAAAGTAGTAATAGGCCATCACCATTAAAAATAGTAGAAATTGTACGCCAAAACGCACCAAATTACTTACTACAATGCTCAAAGGCATAATTAACCTCGGGAAATACACTTTGCCGAAAATGTTGGCGTTGTCTTTAAATACGGTAGAGGTTTTGGTAAGGCAGTCGGCAAAGTAATTCCAAGCGGTAATACCAGCCATGTAGAAAAGAGGCTGCGGTAAGCCATCGGTGCTAATGCCGGCCAAATTGCCAAACACAAAAGTAAAGATCAGCGTTGTTAGCAAGGGTTGTATAAAAAACCAAAGTGGTCCTAAAATGGTCTGTTTGTAAAAGGAAACAAAATCTCTCCTCACTAATAGCCAAAGCAGATCTCTATAGGCCCAAGTGTCTTTAAGCTTCAAGTCTAGCAAAGAGTTTTGCGGTTCTATGCTCCAGTCGTATTGTTGATTCATGTTTTGCTGGGGATTCGGTAATTTGGTGTATGCGTTGATTCGTTAATTTGTTTGTTGGATGTATTGATTTGTTTATTTGATTAATTCGGTAATTTGACTAACCGGCTAACGGGTTGATTTGCGAAGGTTGTCAATCTTCAAATCAACCAAATTCTCTATCTGTTAAATCTTCAAATTAATCACATTTATTTTTGCGCAAGTTGAGCTTTGTGGTAAGCATTCAGCTTGTTCGTAAGTTTTGCTAGTTTCTCTTTCAGTGCCATTAATGTTTCAGAGCTGATATAGCCCAGATCACATGCGATGATCAATTGGTTGATTACTTCCATAGTACTCGAAAAAGCAATCATGGTAAAATGGGCTTTGTCTTTTGTGGTTAACCTAGACGAACCTTCGGCAATATTGGAGCTGATAGAAACCGCTGCTCTTCTGATTTGGCTCGTTAAACCATACTGTTCGTCTTTTGGGAATGATTTGGTAATCTCATAAAGTTCTTTCACAAATGACCTTGAAAGCTGCCAAACTTCTAATTTTTCAAAAGTGTAAGTGTAATTCATTCTTCAAATTAACGAATAACCGAATCTCCAAATAACCGAATCAACCAAATCCCCCATTAATCAATTCCCTAACCTTTGCTACATACCTCTCAAAGCCAAAATGTTTTACCGTTAATTCTTGTTGTGCCTTTGGCTGATGTGCTTTGTTGTTCAATGCTTTTTGTATGGCTTTGATGATTTCTTCTTCGCTGCTGGGATTAACCAATTGACCCAATTGCCCATTCAAAAGGGCATCGGTACTGCCGTCGGCGTTTCCGCCAATAACTTGGCAACCATGGGCAGCAGCTTCAATAAATACAATGCCGAAACCCTCGCCTCTGCTGGGCATAATGAAACCATCGGCCAGTAAAAAATGAGCGCTCAATTCTTCTTCTGCAAGGTAGCCGATCAGTTTCACTTCCTCAATGAGGTCATTTTCTTTGACCAATTGTACTATTCTTTGTTTTTCTAACTCATCGGCTTTGCCGGCCAGTAGGTAGGTAAAAGATTGATTTGCTTTTTTGAGTTTACCCAATGCCGAGATCACGGTATCGTAGCCTTTATATTTTTCTGAAGCAGATAGCCTATTTAGTGTAAATAAGATGGGGGTATTTTTATGCAGTTGGTACTTTTCTATCAGCCCTTGTGGCTTTTCAAAAATTGTTGGAAGCTCAAGAAAAGGGGAGAGGCAATTGTTAAGCACATGAATTTGCTGCGGTGCAATTTGGTGCTGTAAGATCATTTGATTTCGGGTGTAACTGCTTACCGCCCAAGTTTGCACTTTTTGTTGTAAAAACTTGGTTTTCCAGCCCGATAGCTTTCCCCACACCTCTATACCATGTGCAAATAGGATGATTTTTTGTTTTGGCTTAACGAGCGAAATGAGTTTGGCAATAGGCAATAGGTTGATGTGGGATAAAATTAAAACATCTGTTTGCAGTCCTTTTAAAAAACTGGTTACCGTGAACTTAATTTTAGCTCCTGCAAAGGGGAGGTACTGTTTCTGATCTATAAACCTGATGTCTGTATCTGCAATCTTATCGTACATCGAGTAACTTTGCCACGCTTGGGTGTTAAAATGTTGGCGTAGGGCGTACATGAACTTTCTGCTTACTTTTTCTACACCGCCCGTTAAGCTAAAGGCGTATAAGTTTAAAAACAGGATATGATTGGGTTTATTTGGCACGGTAATAAACTTGGTAAATAGCAAAGAGCTTAGACCAATGCAACTTTTGTTGTTTAAACTGTTTCAATAACGCTAGGGCTTGCGGGTTACCTTGGTAATGCTGTGGGTTTAGCATAGGTTGGTATTGGGCAAACCAGTGCTGAAAAGGAAAGGTAAAGCCTTTTTTAGGGCGGTTCCAGATGGCTTCTGGCAATACTTTGCGATAAGCAGCTATCAATAATGATTTGGGCTGCTCGCTAAACCTACGCTGGGTTGGCAATTGCAGTGCTGCGGCAACTACATCTTGGTCTAAAAAAGGTACGCGTACTTCTACACCATGGGCCATGCTCATGTAATCGGTATCTTTGAGCAGTTGGTTTTGCATATAGATATTGGTCTCGAACCACGAAATTCGATCTGCAGCATTTAGCTGCTGTACTTCGGTAGGTAGGGTGTATTGCTGCAATAGCTGTGCTACCTTTTTTTCGGGAATGCCCAAAAGTTTACCTACTACGTTAGGCGTATAAAACCCTCTTAGAAACAAATATTCGCCAATGGGATTTTCATAAGCTAAAAAGCTGATGCGCTTGAGCTTATCGTTAGGTAAATACTTTGCTTGTTTCAGTAAAAAACGAGGAATTTTCTTAAGCCTTTTGATGAGCTGATGTCTTTTGAACGATGGATAGCCTCCAAAAAGTTCGTCGGCGCCGATGCCAGATAAAACGGCTTTTAGTCCGTTATCTTTAGCCACCTTGTTTACAAACCAAGAATTGATGCCATCGTTAGAGGGCTGGTCCATATCGGCAAAGATTTGATCAATGTGTTGCTCAAAGTCTTTGGCGCTAACCGTATGGCTAACATGTTTGCTTTGTATCTGTTGGGCAATAAGCTCTTGGTACTGCTGCTCAGAAAATTCGGGCTCGTTAAAGTTGATGCTTACCGTGTTGATGGTTTGGGCATGTTGCTCGTTGGCAATGATGCTGAGCAGGCTACTGTCTATGCCGCCGCTAAGAAATACGCCAATAGGTGCATCTGAAATGAGGTGCCTTTTTACCGCCCGGTCTAGGTTCGCTTTCATCGCTGTTTCTGCGGTATGCTGATCGGTCTGTACTACGACAGGATAATTGTTGGTAAACTTTTTAATCTTATTTTTCTTGCTTACATGATCGTAAGTAAGAAAATGGCCTTTAGGTAAATGGTAAACTCCTTCTAAAGTGGTGTAAGGTTCTGGTATGAAGCCAAAAGAAAGGAAGTAGATAGGCCAATCTGTATTTTCTTTCCAATGCGTATTAAATGCTGTAAAAGCCTTGATTTCTGAAGCAAAATAGAGGTTGTTCGCATCACTGTGGTAATATAAGGGTTTAATCCCCATGCCATCTCTTACCAAAAAGGTTTGTTTGGTATATTGGTCTAGTAGTGCAAAGGCAAACATGCCTTTTAGTGCTTTGAAAAAGTCGGTGCCATAGGCTTGGTAGCCTGCTAAGATCACTTCGGTGTCGGTTTGGTTTTGAAAAGTAAAACCTTTGGCAATCAAATCTTCTTTAAGTTCGAGATAGTTGTAGATCTCTCCGTTAAAGGTAATCCATAACTGCTCGTTATAACACATGGGTTGTTTGCCATTTTCGGTTAAATCGATAAGCGACAGTCGGCGGTGTCCGAAAACTAGTTGAAGCGCTGGCAGGCTGTGAAAGCCAAATCCATCTGGGCCACCTTTATGCATAGCATTACACATGCGATTTACGCCATCTTCCATTGCTGAAAGTGTTAAGGTGTCGCTAATTATGCCTGCTATTCTGCACATGGTTACTTTCTGTCGTTGATCGTTATTCGTTGCCCGTTTTTTGAGGTTGATTCGTTGATCTGGATATTTGTTCTTAGTTCTTCGATGGACTAAAGACGAAACTCGATGGACGAAGCTGCTCTTTGCTAATACAATTTTGAATAAGTAAATGAGCGAATGACTGAATGGCAAACTATAACTCGCAACCCGTAACTCATAACTCTTTTTTTTTACTCCCTTAAATTCACAGCTTCGCCCTCTCAGTCCCATTTACGGTACCTACGGGTAAGTAATTTTAAATGACTAAATTTCGAATGATTGGATGAGCAGGTGTAAACGTTAATGCTGATATTTCATTTACTCACTCCATCATTTACTCATTCTCTTTTACTCATTTAAGTGGTTCTATATAAGCCATTGATGTTTTTATTTCAATAGCGTAGCCTAGGTTTTCTAGTTTTAAAACTAGGCTTTTTTTGTTCTTTATCGAAACCAGTTCGGCAATCATCCCTTTAAAAGGGCCAGCGTTTACAATTACTTTTTCGCCGGGCTGTACGTCATGTGTAATGAGTTCTAAATCTTCTCCAGAAGCCAAAAGCAGTTTCAGGTCTGCCATCTGCTTATCGGGCATTGGGGCAATTTTTCCAGAAAAATAAAGGAAACGGCTAACACCCGGGGTCATTAACACTTCGGTCTGCTCTTTACTCGAAATACGTACAAACAGGTACGATTTGAATAAAGGTTCTTCTACTATTTTTTTGCGGTCGCTCCACTGTTTTACTTCTTTTCGTAAGGGTAGGTAGGCTTCAATGCCTTTCTTTTGTAGTTCTTGATAAGCCTTTTTCTCTGCCCTTGAATTCGTATACACTGGATACCATCTGTACAAACTGTCGATCATTTTCTATTTTCTTTTCCAAAATTCCCACCATTTTTTCCCTGGCTCGTCGCTATAGTAACCGCCACCATATCCAGTATTAGAATAATCTGAATAGTAGTAGTAGTTGGCGTAATAGCTGCCGGTGTAATTGGTGGTATAATACCTGCTATGCAGGATATCATTATCAAATGCGTTTAAAATGATGGCGATATTAGATAAATTAAATTCTTTAGACAGGCGTTCTGGCACCGAAGCCGCTTGATACCTAGATACCCCAGAGCGGATTACAAAGAGGTTCACATCGGCCATGCGAATTAGTGGAATGGCATCTGAAACCAAACCTACTGGTGCCGAATCCACAATCACAAAATCGTAGCTTAAGGTAAGCTCCTCTAACAGATTTTTCATTTTATCAGAGTACAAGAGCTCTGAGGGGTTGGGTGGTACTGGCCCTGCTGGTATAAAGGTAAGGTTTTCTACTTCGGTGGCAAACATTACATCGCTCAGCTGCGCTTGGTTAGAAAGGTAAGAGCTAAGGCCCTTTAAATTGTTTACTTTAAAGGTATGATGTAGTTTTGATCTTCTTAAATCGGCCGCAATTACGATGACCTTTTTATCTATTAAACTGAGCGTGCTGGCCAGGTTTACGGTAGTGAAAGATTTACCCTCTCCAGAAATCTCTGAGGTGATACACACAATTTTGCTGGTCTTTTCAGAAGCAAGGAAACTCAAGTTGGTACGTACAGATCTTACCGATTCGGCAAATAGTGATTTGGGATTTTTGATGGATAATATCTGACGGTTATCTTCGTCTATGGCATCTTGGTATTTTCTGATGACCCCAATAATTGGAATATTGGTTAGGCTTTCGATAGTTTCCTTATCGTAGATGAAGGGGTTAAGCATCCTTACCAAAAAGATCAAGCCAATGCCGGCAATTAGTCCAATCATTAAGGCGCTGAGGTAGGTTTTTTTGTGAACAGGTGCAATAGGTGTAGGGTTGTACAGCGCAAAATCTACAATGGTGGCCCCTGGTGTTACGGCAGCTTTACTAATTTGTGCCTCTAGTTTTTTCTCAGACAGGTAGCTGTATACTTTTTGGTTGATCTCGAAGCTGGATTGCAAGTTGATCAGGTCTCGCTCTGCTTTAGGTATGGTATTAAAAGTTTGCTTGATGCTGGCAATTTGCTGATCTAAAAAAGCAATGGTTTTTTGGTTTTTTTGCCTTTGGCTTTGGGCATTGCTTACAAAGGCCGCTTTAATGTCTATAATTTGCTTGTCTATCTGCTGTACCACATCAGAACTGGCTTTGTAAGTGCCCAGGGCTTCTTCTCTTTTCAGTAAAATGGTATTGTATTGGGTAAGCAAGCTGGCCAACATGGGGTCGGTAATGCCCTGTAAGTTGTAGTTAATGGCATTAAGGTTTTTATTGCCTACTATTTCTTTTTCTAACTGGTTGATGAAGATACCTTGCAGGTTAAGTGTGTTTTTCTCGGTTTCCAGGTCGGTAAGCTTTTTCATTACGTCTTGGCCTGCTGCCGAAATATCTAAAACCTTATTGTTTACTTTAAACTGTTCTAATTGTGAGCCCGAAGCCTTAACCACCTTAGACATGTTTTGCTGTAAGGTGTCTATAAATTTAATGGTTTGGGTAGCCGAGATGGTTTTCTGACTGCGATCGTAGCTAACGTAAGAGCGTAAGATGGCGTTAAGGATATCAGTGGCGAAATAAGGGTTGTTGTCGGTTTGCGATAGCGTAAGGATATTGGTTCCCTTGGTTTCGCTCATGTTTAAGCCACTCGAGATACGCCCTAAGAAGCTTCTTTTGGTGTTAAATTTAAAGCAGTATATTGCATTGTTACCTTTGGAGAAAGTACTGTTGTTGATTTTGAATTTGATACCTGGTACCGAAATGATTTGACCATGTTGGTAGTTTTTGCTTACTTCTTGGCCATTTTCTAGGTGGCTTAGCTTAAAAGTGTTGGCGTTAATGGGCTCGTATTCAAACAAGGCTTGTGTAAAATCAAGACTATCTTGTTCTATAATGGCAATATCTAAGGGTTTTTGTGGGTAAATATCGCTGGTGCGTACCCTTCCTTTTAAATAGTAAGAAATTTTATAGTCTAAACTGCCAATCGCGTTGTTCAGTACATCCCTTGAGCGGATCACAAACTGCTCTGATTGCATTTTATTGGTACGGTCATAAACGTTCCTTACATTCAACAGTTCAGAAATTTCCGATCTTTTCTCGTCAAATTTTAGGGAGGCGCTGGTACTAAATATTTCTGGCGTGTACCATAAATAAATGTACGCCACAATTAAGGCAATAATTACCGAACTAGCTACCCAATACCATCTGCTAAGTACAATCTTAAAGATTTTTACATAGTCTATGTCTTGCTGCACATTTGCATTCCCCGCCGCTGGCTGTTCCATTACTTAGTTAGCGTATAAATTAACAATAAGGTGTTTACAATTACAAAACCCACTTGAATAAAAGTGGAGTAGGCCTGAAAGTTTTGGCTATTTACCGCTGCTCTTCTTGGTTCTACGTAAATTACATCTTTGGCTTGTAGCTTTAATTTAGGGTCTTTAATGAAACTATAATCGCTTAGGTTCACCATAATCACTTCTGGATTACTGCGGTCGCCCCTAAATATGCGTAGCATTTTATTGTTTGCATTTGGTGTAAGGCCTCCAGCATCAGCCAAGAGGTCTACCAATTCGTAATCTTCTCTGTCGATAATGTATTTGCCCTGTTTACCTACTTCGCCCAATAGTACAATATAGGCATTGGCAATTCTTACATCAATAAGTGGGGCGTTAAGTTCTTTGGCTTCGTAAGCTTTTTGTATTTCGGCAGCAGCTTGTGTACGGTTTAGTCCGGCCACCTTAATGGCGCCTATTTTAGGAAGCACCACCTCGCCATTGGCGTTTACTTTAAAGGTGGTATAGGTTTGTTGGTTATTGATTGTATTGCTGCCCAATTGCGGGTCTCTTACAATCAAACGCATGTCTTGCACATTTCTAATGGCCAGTTCATCTTCTGGCTTAATAAGGTTGTAGTAGCCTGCCGGATTGTCTAAGCTGTTGATTACCCTTACTGTTTTAACCGTGTCGGCATCGTAAGGGGTTTTCAATAAGGCGTTCCTGCTTTTAAAAGAACAAGAGCCGAAAAACATTGCCGATACGCTTAAAAAGATAAGTACTGTTAAGGGTAATTTATTGTAGTTCATTAGTTTGAATGAAGGTGCAAATTACAACTTTTTATTGTGAGTCAAACGATAAAATAAAAAAACTAAGGGGCAAATTTTGTAAATCACAAGTTTTAGGTATTGCGTTTTTAAACGTTTTTGCTAAGGGTATGGTTTGTGGGCTGCGAGTTGCAAGTTGTGGGTTGCTGGGTAAGGAGAAAGGAACAGGGAACAGGGCTAAAGAGTTAGAAAAGTTAGTAAAGTCGGGAAAGTCCGATGTCCGATGTCCGAAGATTGAAGTTCTTAAGTAAATCTCCAAATCCCCGAATCCCCAAATAACCAACAACGAAGCACAACGGACGAAAGACGAACAACGAATAACCAACAACACATCCCCGAATCCACACATCCACACATCGACAAAAAACGAAAAACGAACAACGAATAACCAACAACAAATCCCCAAATCCCCAAATCAACAAAAAACGAACAACGAAAAAACCAACCATCAAATTTAATTGTATTTTTGCGGCATAAACTGCAATCATTGAAAATAAGCATCATTACCGTTGTATATAATGCAGAGCAATTTCTGCGAGACTGCATCCAATCTGTACTGGCTCAAGATTACGCAGATTTGGAGTATATCTTAATTGATGGTAACTCTACCGATGCTTCGTTTGAAATCGCAAAAGCTTATCAAAATGAAATTTCGGTTTTGATTTCGGAACCCGATAAAGGAATGTACGATGCCTTGAACAAAGGGATTGGCATGGCTACTGGTGAAGTAATTGGGATTTTAAATGCTGACGACATGCTTGCCGATAGTGGCGTGATAACAGCGGTGGCTAAAATGTTTCAAGAACCTAGTGTAGAAGCGGTATATGGCGACCTTAACTACGTTGCCCCGCATGAAGTTGCCAAAGTGCAACGCAAATGGCGCTCGGCACCCTCTAGCCCCAAAGATTTGGCCTTGGGTTGGATGCCTGCTCATCCTACCTTATATATAAGAACCGAGCTGTTTAAAGCTTATGGGCCTTATCGGCTCAACTATGGTTCGGCAGCAGATTATGAATTGATGTTGCGCTATTGCTATACTCATGAAATGAATACCCGGTATTTACCCTTGCTGATGGTGAACATGCGTAACGGAGGCATGAGTAATCAATCTACTGCACATCGTTACCGAGCTTTGTTAAGCGATTATAGTGCGTTAAAACACAATAAAATACCTTTTCCGTTGTTGGTCTTGGCGTTAAAAAAGATGAGAAAAGTAAAGCAGTTTTTCTAGGAATACCCAAAACTTGGTATATTAAGTAAAGGTTATTTTTTGTTCTTTTGAAAAAACACAACTTATTTGTGTAAATAATTCATAAATTTGACTGTCAGTCCTTTATAGATTAACATGCCCAAACAACTATTTGCCGAGTATCCCTTGGTATTTTATTTTTCAATTGTAACACTAGCATTTTTGTTGGTTAGGTTTGCCATACCCTCTATTATACATGCTGCCAATAAACATCAATTGTTTGATTCTGTTGATTTGCATAGAAAAGAGCACAAAGAAAATATCTCTAGACTAGGAGGTATTGGTTTGTTTTGTGGCTTTACCATTGCTGTTCTGTTATTTGCCACTACGGTACATTACCAAGAGGCAAACTTTCTAATTGCTTCGAGTATTTTGTTGTTTGCATTGGGGATCAAGGATGATATTTACGGTGTTAGCCCGAGCACTAAATTTGCCTTACAGATTGTGGTTGCATTAATTTTGGTAGTACTGGGCAGTTTTAAGCTTTCGAGCTTGTATGGCGTGTTTAACATTTGGGATGTACATCCCGTAGCAGGTGGAGTTTTCTCTATTGCTTTAATTATATTTATCAATAATGCTTTTAATCTGATTGATGGAGTTGATGGTTTAGCGGGTACGGTTGGCGCTATTGTAAGTCTCTGTTTTGGTGTTTTTTTCGCCCTAGGTAATGATGTGGCCTATGCTTTCATTGCATTTTCTATGTTGGGGGCTATTTTAGGTTTTTTGGTTTTCAATTATCCGCCAGCAAAAATATTTATGGGCGATACTGGTTCGCTCATTATAGGACTGGTCTCGGCTGTTTTGGCCATTAAATTTATCGAAATTAATAAAGTAGGCTCTTTTCCTACGCCTTATTTCAATTCGGCTCCCGCCATTGCTGTTGCGGTGCTCATTGTTCCTGTTTTCGATTCGCTGCGCATCTTTTTCATCAGAATTATCAATAGAAAATCTCCTTTTAAAGGAGATCGCAACCATATCCATCATCGCTTATTAAGGTTGGGGCTAAATGCAAAGCAGATTTTGTTGGTTACCGTGCTGTTTAACGTGGGTATGATTGCTATTACAGTATTGCTAAGCGATTTGGGTAATTTTGTGCTTATATTTTTGCAGATAGGCATTTGCATGACCTTTAACACGGTACTTACCTATGTAAAAGGTAGAAGAGTTACCAAATCTTACACCGTTCTGGATGTATTTACTAAGGATACCTTAAAGGTGTCATAGTTTTTTCTTTATTTACAATATTAGATTTTCTTTCTCTAGATATTGGCTAGCTTTGCGTGAAGTCAAATAATGATGAAGCTTTTGAAATGATCAAGATTTTAGGGCATTGCAAGGTAAATCTTAATGAGCTTCCTTAATTGAAAACAAATATAGCAATGAAAATAGCCATTAATGGTTTTGGACGCATAGGTCGTATGTTCCTTCGTACTGCGCTCCAAAGGAAATTTGAAATTATAGCAATTAACGATCTTGCTACACCAGCTACCTTAGCGCATTTGTTTAAATATGATTCGGTTCACGGAATTTACCAAGGCGATGTTGAAGCCGAGGGTGAATACTTGCTTGTTGATGGTCAAAAAATCAAAATATTAGCCAATGCTAATCCTCAGACGTTACCATGGGCCGAGCTAGAGGTGCATTTAGTAGTTGAAGCTACAGGTAAGTTTGCCAATAAAGCTGGTGCCGATAAGCACTTGCAGGCTGGTGCTAAGCAGGTACTGATCTCAGCCCCGGCAGCAGATAAAGAAATACCAATGGTAGTTATGGGGGTGAATGATAGGGAAGTAGATTTTACATCGCCGATTTTATCCAACGCTTCTTGTACTACCAATAATGTAGCGCCTATGGTGAAAATTTTAGACGATAATTGGGGGATAGAAGATGGCTACATCACTACGGTACACTCTATGACTGGCGATCAGAACTTGCACGACTCGCCTCATCAAGATTTGCGTAGGGCGAGGGCAGCCTCTTCGTCTATTATTCCAACTACTACGGGAGCAGCAAAAGCAATTACGCACATCTTCCCTCACTTGGAGGGTAAGTTAGGTGGAGCAGGCATTAGGGTGCCAGTGCTAAATGGCTCCTTAACGGATTTTACCTGTATCCTTAAAAATAAAACAAGCATTGCGGAAATTAACGAAGCGTTTAAAGCGGCTGCTGCAGGTAATTTAAGTAAGATTATGCAGTATACTGAAGATCCAATTGTTTCTGTTGATGTGATTAATAACCCTTATTCTTGTGTTTTTGATGCGCAACTGACCTCTATTGTTGGCGATCTGGTTAAAGTAGTAGGCTGGTACGATAACGAATCGGGTTATGCCAACCGTTTAGGCGATGTAGTAGAAAGAATGATGGTGCTTTAAAGAAATTGGGAAGTTCGGAAATCGGAGGTACGAAGACTGAAGGCTAGGCAAATTGCCGAATAATGAAACCAAGGGGTGGCTAGTGTAAAGGTGTTAGGTGGCGGAAAAGTCGGGAAAATTGGAAAAGTGAAAAAGTTGGTGGTCCGAAGGGTGGAGGCTAGGTAAATTGCCGAATAACCAAATCCACAAGTAAACAAAATTTAAGAAATTAGCCTGTATCAAGCTGAAATAAAAACATACTAAAGCCTTTGGCGTTTTTCTCAATACTCAATACTCAATACTCAATACTTAATACTCAATACTCAAATCTAAAACCATGATCAAATTTGTTCCTTTGGAAGTAGTGCTGCCCTTAAGAAGTAAAATGCTTCGCGATGGGGCCGATATTGCGGCTTGCATTTTCCCTACAGATAATGCGGAAGGTCTTTTTCATTTGGCTTATTACGTGAGCGAAACTGAGATCGCTACGGTAGCAACTTTCTATCCTCAGCGTTTAGAAGGCGAAAGTGGATTGGGCTATCAGCTTCGCGGAATGGCTACTGATGCCCCTTTTTTTGGGAAGGGCTACGGAGCTGCACTTATAAAATATGCAGTAGATTACATAAAAACGGCAAAAGCTAAGTATATTTGGTGCAATGCACGCACCTCGGCTGTAGATTTTTATAAGAAGCAGGGATTTAAAGTTGTTTCTGAAGAATTTGAAATTGCAGGTGTTGGCCCGCATTACATCATGATTTTAAACCTAATATAGCATATAGAAAAAAATGAAGACAGTAGACCAGTTCGATTTTAAAGATAAGAAAGCCATCGTAAGAGTAGATTTTAACGTTCCTTTAGATGCCGATTTTAATATTACCGATGACAAAAGAATGCGTGCTGCGTTGCCAACCATCAAAAAGATTTTGAAAGATGGTGGTTCGGTAATTTTAATGTCGCACTTGGGCCGTCCAAAAGACGGGCCAACAGACAAGTATTCGTTAAAACATATTGTAGCAGATTTGTCTAGAATGCTAAGTCTTACGGTAAAGTTTGCTGACGATTGTATTGGTGAGGATGCGGTGCATAAAGCAGATAATTTGTTTCCTGGCGATGTGTTGTTGCTAGAAAATCTTCGTTTTTATAAAGAAGAGGAAAAGGGGGATGTTGGTTTTGCCGAAAAATTAGCTAAACTGGCTGAGGTTTATGTGAATGATGCTTTTGGTGCTGCACACAGGGCGCATGCTTCTACTACTACCATTGCGCAGTTTTTTCCTAATGCAAAATACTTCGGTTACTTAATGGCAGAAGAGGTGAAGAACGCCGAAAAAATAATCAATAATGCCGAGAAGCCATTCACAGCCATTATGGGTGGTGCTAAAGTATCTGATAAGATTTTGTTGATCGAAAGTTTATTAGAGAAAGTAGATAACCTAATTATAGGAGGCGGTATGGCCTATACTTTTGCTAAAGCACAAGGCGGCGAAATTGGTACTTCGTTGTTAGAGGCTGATAGAATGGAGCTTTGTTTAGAGCTGATTGAAAAAGCGAAAGCCAAAGGGGTAAACTTGGTGTTGCCTGTAGATACGGTAATTGCAGATAAGTTTGATAACAATGCAAGTAAAGATCAGGTAGATAGCGGCCATATCCCTGCAGATTGGATGGGCTTAGATATCGGCACCAAAACTGTGGAGTTGTTTAGCGAGATCATTAAAAACTCAAAAACTTTGCTTTGGAACGGTCCGATGGGCGTTTTTGAAATGGAAAATTTCCAGCAAGGTACTAAAGCTGTAGCCGAAGCGGTAGTTGCGGCTACCAAAAACGGTGCTTTCTCGTTAATTGGTGGTGGCGATTCGGCTGCGGCAATTGCTAAGTTTGGTTTAGAAGACGAGGTAAGTTACGTGTCTACCGGTGGTGGTGCTTTGCTAGAATACATGGAAGGTAAAGAATTGCCAGGTGTAGCGGCTATACAAAAATAAAGGTGGTTTTGATTTGTAGCTACAGCTGCACAGCTAAATTGAAGTTAGCGAAAGCTCTTATTGGCGCCTCCGCCAACAAGCCCAAGAAATTTAATCTGGAGCTAAAATAAGTAAATTAATTAGAGGTTAACTCCTTGTATATAAGCGGTCCCAACTGAAAAGTTGGGACCGCTTTTTTTTTCTCCCACTACTAAAAGCGCCTTGAATATATTAAAAAGTGGGTTAAAGTGGGACGTAGTGTGTGTTGAAAACTTTTTTGTGGTAAAAAGTGGTAAAAAGTGGTAGAAGTATTTAATTTTACACTACATAAAAAGTGTAGCTACAGTAAATGAACCAACTCATCGGAGAATATGATTGCAAAATGGATGCGAAAGGGCGCTTGATGGTGCCTGTTTTGCTGAAGAAGCAATTGCTTGATGTAGAGCGAGATGGCTTGGTTGTGAACAGGGGTTTTGAGAAGAATTTGGTGATCTATCCTAAAAAAGTTTGGGATGAAACGGTAGCCGAGTTAAGTAAGTTGAATATGTTCGAGAAGAGAAATCGTGAGTTTGTAAGGGCGTTTCAACGTGGGGCAATGCCTTTGTCTTTAGATGCTGCAGGTCGTGTGCTTTTACCTAAATCTTTGATAGAGTATGCTGGTATTGATGCCGAGTTGGTATTGGCTTGTCAGTTGGATAAAATTGAAGTTTGGGACAAGAAGGTTTACGATGGTCTTTTTGATGATGTGCCTGAAAATTTCGCTGCTTTGGCAGAAGAGGTAATGGGTGGCAAGAAGGGAGGTGCTGATGGAGAATAATTACCATGTGCCTGTTTTGTTGCAAGAATGTATCGATGGTTTAAATATCAAGCCGAATGGGGTTTATGTAGACGTGACTTTTGGTGGGGGCGGGCATTCTCGAGAAATTTTGAAGCATTTAGGGCCGGATGGTGTGTTGGTGGCTTTTGATCAAGATCCTGATGCGCAAAGAAATAAAATTGATGATCCTCGTTTCCGTTTCGTGGATCAGAATTTTGGTTACATGAAAAACCATTTGCGTTTGTTGGGATTTAAGCAGGTGGATGGTATTTTGGCTGATTTGGGGGTTTCTTCACATCAGTTTAACGAACCAGAGAGAGGTTTTTCTACTCGTTTTGAGGCTGATTTGGATATGCGCATGGATCAACAGCGTGATTTAACGGCTGCTGTAGTTTTAAATACTTATACAGAAGATAATTTACATAAAATATTTGGTTTGTATGGCGAGGTGCAAAATGCAAAATCTTTAGCGAGAACTATTGCTACAGCTCGTTTAGAGCAACCTATCCAAACTTTGTCTGGATTTAAAAATGTAATTGCGGCTCATATCCCTCGTGGAAAAGAGCATAAATATATGGCGCAAGTTTTCCAGGCTTTGCGTATCGAAGTGAATGCGGAGATAGAGGTGTTGGAGCGCTTTTTGGAGCAGTCGGCTGAGGTGTTGAAACCGGGTGGGCGCTTAGTGGTGATGTCTTATCACTCGTTAGAGGATAGGCCAGTGAAAAACTTCTTAGCTAAAGGAAAATTTAGGGGTGAGGTAGAGAAAGACTTTTTTGGTAACGATCAAAAGCCTTTCAATGTGATCACTAGGAAAGCGGTAGTGGCTGATGCTGAAGAGTTGGCTCGTAACAGCAGGTCTCGCAGTGCGAAATTAAGGATTGGTGAGCGGGTTTCATCGCTGCCTGCATCGTTGCCATCGACTTCATTGCCGTTGACTTCAGTCAACGGAAAAAGAAAAGGAGGAAGGGCGAGTGAATAGGTTTAGGGAAAAGATAGAGGATGAGCTGGCAGAAGAAGATGAGCCAGTTTTAAAGGAAAAAGAAGGGCCTAAAAAGAAAGAACCTGTAAAAGAGGGAAGTGCAACAGCTTTCTTTAGGAAGTTGTTTGTAGATGGAGCGGTCTCGAAAGAAGCGGCCACAGATATGCTTCCTTATTTGGTTTTCTTGTGTGTGTTGGGGATGATTTACATTGCGAACAGCCACATGGCGGTAAAGAATATTAGAGATATCGATAGGATTAGTAAAGAAGTAAAAGAGTTGAGCTGGGAATATAAATCGCTAAAAGCTGATTTAATGTTTAAAAGCAAAATGACAGAGGTGGCCAAGAAGGTGGATACATTGGGTTTAGAGGAATTGGTTGAGCCACCAAAAAAAATAATAGTACAAAGTAAATAATGAATATCAGGGCAAACATATTATTAAGGGTGTACTTAGCTTTTGGGCTAATTGTACTTTTTGCGCTTGCGGTTTTCGTTAAGTTGTGCGATGTGCAGTTTAGGCAGGGGCACAAGTGGGTGGCTATGGCCGATAGTTTGTCTATTAAAGAGTTTGAAGTTGAGGCAACTCGTGGTAATATTTATTCGGTAGATGGTAGCTTGTTGGCTACCTCGGTTCCGGAGTACGAATTAAGGATGGATCTTTTTGCTGGAGGTATCCAAGACGATAAGGTTTTTAATTCAAAGGTTGATTCTTTGGCGATGAAGCTATCGAGCTTTTTTAAGGACAGGAGCGCTAAAGATTATTCGCGATTGTTGCGTAAGGCAAGGCAGGATACCGCTCGTTATCTGTTAATTAAGCGCAAGGTTTCTTATGGAGATTTGAAGGTGGTTAGAACCTTTCCTCTGTATAACATAGGTAAGTATTCTGGAGGCTTAATGGCTATCGCAAAAAACAGACGTATACTTCCGTTTAAAGCTTTGGCAGCCAGAACTATCGGGTATAAAAACGAAAACGTAGCTAATGGTGTAGGTTTAGAAGGGGCTTATGGTGATTATATCAACGGAGAAACAGGTAGAAGACTGAAACAGCGCATTAGCGGTGGGGTTTGGATTCCAGTAAATAGTGATGCAGAAGTAGCGCCTAAAGATGGTGCAGATATCATTTCTACCATTGATATCAATATGCAAGACTTGGCTCAAAACGCTTTAGAGAAGCAATTGATTAAAAGCCAAGCGCATCATGGTGCGGTAATAGTAATGGAAGTTGCAACGGGCGAAATTAGAGCCATTGCTAACTACACGAAAGTAGAAGAAGGGGTTTATAAAGAACAATTCAACTATGCTATTGCAGGTAACCAAGATCCTGGTTCTACTTTTAAATTGGCTTCTTACATGGCTTTGTTAGAAGATAAAAAGGTAGATACTAATACCTTGGTAAGAACAGGTTGGTATCAGATTCCTGGAAAAAGAATTACCGATTCTCATCCTAAGGATGAAATGGTGACTGTAAAAAAAGCTTTTGAGGAATCATCGAATGCGGCTATTGCAAAGATGATTAACGACTACTACGGTTCGGACCCTATGAAGTTTACCGATCATTTATATAGATGGGGGCTAAACAAAAAAATGGGATTGCAAATTCCTGGCGAATCTCAACCGGTGGTTAAAAATATCGAGGCCAACAGGAGCTGGAATAAAAATATGACTTTGCCACAAATGGCCTATGGTTATGAGATGCAAATGACTCCGTTAAATATGTTGGTTTTCTATAACGCCGTAGCCAACAATGGGAAATTGATAGCGCCAATTTTTGTGAAAGAGATTAGAAGATTAGGCAACCCGATTGAGCAGTTTAAGGCTAGGGTAATTAACAACAAAATCTGCTCTGACGAAACTTTGAGTAAAGTAAAAGCAATGTTAGAAGGGGTGGTAACTAATGGTAGCGGTAAACAAGTGGTGTACAATCCGTTGTATAAAATTGCTGGTAAAACGGGTACGGCACAAGTAGCTGATGCCAACTTGGGTTACAAAGCTAAAAAGCAGTACCAAGCTTCGTTTGTTGGGTATTTTCCTGCCGATAATCCTAAGTATTCGATGATTGTGGTAATCAATGATCCTAAAGGTGCTTACTATGGCGCTTTAGTATCGGGACCGGTATTTAGGGAAGTGGCAGACCGTATTTACGCAAGTGATGTAAATATGTACAACAAGGTAGAAGAGCATTTGGCTGGTAATACGGTAGCTCCAGAGGCTAAAGCAGGGCAAAGCCAAGCTACGAAAAAGGTTTATAATGCTTTTGGTATCAAAGCGCTATATGCTGCTAAGTCCGACTATTTCAATTCGGTAGATACCAGTAATGGTGTTGCTTATGAAGAAAGTACACCGGTAAAAGGCGTAATGCCTAACGTAAGTGGTATGGGCTTAAAAGATGCCATGTATCTTTTAGGTAATGCAGGCTTAAAAGCCAGAATAAAAGGAAGCGGAAAAGTGATTAGCCAATCTATTCATCCTGGCAGCAGGATTGGAAAAGGTTTGGTGGTAGATATATTGTTGCAATAGAGAATGTGATGGATAAGATGATTAGCTAATTAGCTAATTGTCACATCAGCTAATTAATAAAAATGAATTTACAAGATTTACTTTACGGAGTTTCAATTAAAAGCTTAACAGGGCTGCCTCAGGTAGAGGTTACTGCTTTGGCTTTTGATTCTCGTTTGGTAAATCCTGGCACCTTGTTTTTTGCCATTAAAGGTACGGCAGTTGATGGGCATCGGTTTATTGACCAAACCATTGCCGCAGGCGCAAGTGTAATTGTTTGCGAAGAGTTGCCTGCAGAATTGAATGAAAACGTAACCTATGTAGAGGTTGCAGATTCGGCTGAAGCTTTAGGTGTAATTGCTTGTAATTTTTATGGTAATCCCTCGGCAGATTTAAAATTGGTTGGCATTACGGGCACCAACGGTAAAACCACCATTGCTACTTTGCTTTTTCAGCTATTTGGTGGTTTAAATTATGGCGTAGGATTAATCTCTACCGTTCAAAACCAAATTAACGATAGGGTTGTACCAGCAACGCATACTACCCCAAATCCAATTGCTTTAAATGAGTTATTGAGAGAAATGGTAGATGAGGGTTGCGAATATTGCTTTATGGAGGTGAGTTCTCATGCGGTATCTCAACATCGCATTGCGGGCTTAACTTTTGCTGGCGGGGTTTTTTCGAACATTACTCACGATCATTTAGATTTTCATAAAACCTTTGATAACTATATCAAAGCGAAGAAAGGCTTTTTTGATATGCTGCCTAAATCGGCTTTTGCCTTAACTAATACCGACGATAAAAACGGGATGGTGATGTTGCAAAATACCAAAGCTTACAAGAAAACCTACGCTTTGAAACAGATGGCTGATTTTAAAGCGAAAATCATTGAAAATAAATTCAGTGGCTTGCATTTAGAAATAGATCATACGGATGTGTATTTCAAAATGGTGGGTTCGTTTAATGCCTACAATTTGTTGGCCGCTTACGGAACAGCAGTATTGTTAGAGCAAGATCAATTGAGGGTATTGACTACCCTTAGTGCTTTGTCTGGCGCCGAAGGTAGGTTTGATTATACGGTGTCTAAATCTGGCATTGTGGGTATTGTGGATTATGCGCATACACCAGATGCGGTGCAAAACGTGCTGAGTACCATTGCTAATATTAGAAAAGGGACTGAACAAGTAATTACAGTTATCGGTTGCGGTGGCGATAGAGATAAAACCAAGCGTCCGGTAATGGCCAAAGTAGCTTGCGATTGGAGTGATAAAGTGATTTTGACTTCTGATAATCCTCGTACTGAAGATCCGCAAGCAATTATTAAAGATATGGAAGCTGGAGTTTCGCCAACTAACCAACGCAAAGCGATCAGTATTTTAGATAGAAGAGAAGCGATTAAAACAGCCTGTCATATTGCGCAACCGGGAGACATTATTTTGATTGCCGGCAAAGGCCACGAAAAATATCAGGAAATAAACGGTGTGAGACAACATTTTGATGATAAAGAAATTATTAACGAACAACTAAACCAAATCAGCTAATGTTATATTTATTATTCGAATATCTACATAAACATTATGATTTTCCTGGCTTAAGGTTGTTCCAATACCTTACTTTCAGATCGTCGCTGTCTATCATCTTATCGTTGATTATCACTACGGTTTACGGTCGTAGAATTATTGATTACTTGCACTCGAAACAAGTAGGAGAAACAGTAAGGAATTTAGGTTTAGAAGGACAGATGCAGAAACAGGGTACACCAACTATGGGTGGTATCATGATTTTGATGGGGATTTTAATTCCGACGTTGTTGTTCGCTAATATTACTAATATCTACGTAATCTTGATGATTGTAACCACGCTTTGGATGGGTGCTATTGGTTTCTTGGATGATTATATCAAAGTTTTCAAAAAGAACAAAGAAGGTTTAGCAGGAAGATTTAAAGTAGTTGGTCAAGTGGGTTTGGCAATTATTGTGGGTTGTACCATGTATTTCCACCCCAACATTGTAGTGCGCCAAACGGTTGATGAAACTGCAAAGGTTGATACTGCTAAAGTGCAAAGTGCAGCACCTATGGTTTTGCGTAAAAAAGGCGAAACCTATTACTATACACAAGACGTAAAGTCTACAAAAACCAATCTTCCCTTCTATAAAAACAACGAGTTTGATTATGCGAAAGTGGTTAAGTTTTTAGGAGAAGGCTACGAAAAATATGCATTTGTCGTGTTTTTGGCTTTTGTAATTGTAATTGTAACTGCGGTTTCAAATGGCGCCAACCTAACCGATGGTATAGATGGTTTGGCTACAGGTACATCGGCAATTATCGGTATCACGATGGGCATATTCGCTTACGTTTCGGGTAACACCGTGATGGCCGATTACTTGAACATCATGTATATTCCTAACAGTGGTGAGCTGATTATTTTTGCGGCTGCATTTATTGGTGCTTGTATTGGTTTCTTGTGGTACAACTCTTATCCAGCGCAAATTTTTATGGGCGATACCGGTAGTTTAACCATTGGTGGTATCATCGCGGTGTTCGCCATCATGACTAGAAAAGAATTGTTAATTCCAATTATATGTGGGGTGTTTTTGGTAGAGGTTTTATCTGTGAGCTTGCAGGTGACTTATTTCAAATATACCAAGAAGCGTTTCGGTGAAGGCAGAAGAATTTTCCTGATGTCGCCATTGCACCATCATTATCAAAAGAAAGGCTATCACGAAGCGAAGATTGTAACCCGCTTTTGGATCATAGGGATTTTGCTAGCAGTAATTGCATTTGTAACACTGAAATTAAGATAAACGTAGCGGCGAAAGATTTTTCGCCCCGATAAAAAAGTAGAGGCGAAACATTTTTCGTCTCCAATATAAAGTAAGGGCGAAAGATTTTTCACCCCAACAAAAAAATAAAAAATGAACTCGAATAACGACATATCACAAAACAACAACCAGTCAGGCATGGCTGCAAGTGCTCGTGTAGTTATTTTGGGTGCAGGCGAAAGCGGAGTTGGTGCAGCTAAGTTAGCCCAAAAGCAAGGTTTTGATGTTTTTGTGTCTGACTTTGGCGGTATTGCCGAGGCTTATAAAGCTGATTTGCAAAGGATGAACATCCCTTTTGAGGAGAACCAACATACCGAAGCATTGATTTTAAATGCAACAGAGGTGGTAAAAAGTCCAGGTATTCCTTCTAAAGCGCCTATCGTAAAAGCATTAGTAGAAAAAGGCGTTCCGGTAATCTCAGAGATTGAATTTGCGAAACGATATACCAATGCCAAAACCATTTGTATCACAGGTTCAAACGGTAAGTCTACTACGAGTATGCTTACCTATCACATCCTTAAAAATGCGGGATTAAATGTTGGTTTGGCGGGTAATATTGGTCATAGCTTTGCTGCACAAGTGGCCGACCAACAATTTGATTGGTATGTTTTAGAAATATCAAGCTTTATGCTAGATGATATGTATGAGTTTAAGGCCGATATCGCTGTGTTGCTAAACATCACACCGGATCATTTAGACAGGTACGACTACAAGCTAGCCAATTATGCTGCTTCGAAAATGCGTATTGTGCAAAATCAAACCTCAGCGGATGCTTTCATTTACTGTGCGGATGATGAAGAGACAAAGAAAGCTTTAGATACAGTAAATATAGCAGCACAAGCTTATCCTTTTTCTATCCTTAAAAAAGTAGAAAAAGGAGCCTATTTAGAAGACAATAACATTTATATCAACACCAATTTAAACAACACATTAACCATGTCAATTTCGGATTTAGCCTTACAAGGTAAGCACAACATTTACAACTCAATGGCTTCTGGCATCGTAGCAAAGGTATTAGAGTTGCGTAACGAAACTATCCGCGAAAGCATGGGAGAGTTTAAAAATATTGATCACAGGTTAGAGTTTGTAGCAAAAATCAATGATGTCACTTACATCAACGACTCTAAAGCTACGAATGTTAATTCTACTTGGTACGCCTTAGAAAGTGTAAATACTGATGTGGTTTTAATTATGGGAGGTGTTGATAAAGGCAACGATTATGAAATGCTGAAAGACTTGGTAAAAAGCAAGGTAAAAGCTATTGTATGCTTAGGTAAGGATAATAAACGGATACACGATGCTTTTGAAGATGATGTGGATGTTATTGTGAATACTTTTTCCGCAGAGGAGGCAGTTCAGGTAGCTTATCATTTAGCAAAAAAAGGCAGTACGGTTTTGTTGTCTCCAGCATGTGCAAGTTTCGATTTGTTTAAAAACTACGAAGATCGTGGCAACCAATTTAAGGCGGCAGTAAAAGAACTGTAAGAAGGAACAAAGAGTAAGGAACAAAGAGCAAGGAACAAAGAGCAAGGAACAAAGAGCAAGGACTCAAAGCAATTTGAGAATTATAATCTGTGTAATCAATAAAATAAAAATGTTTAACATCAACGCACTTTTAGAACGTACCAAAGGCGACCGTTGGATCTGGATCATCATCGCATTGCTTTCTATGATCTCGATCATGGCGGTTTACAGTGCAACCGGAGCCATTGCCTATAAAAAGGGAATGGCCGTTGAGAAATTTGTGCTCATAAAACACGTAGTTTTTGTGTTGGCAGGTATAGGTATGATATATATTGCACACTTGCTAGACTATAAATATTATGCTGGTATTTCTAAGATTTTGATGATTGTAACCGTGCCTTTGTTGTTGTATACACTCTTGTTTGGGCAATCATTAAATGATGCTTCTCGTTGGGTAAAAATCCCGGTAATTAACCTGACCTTTCAAACTTCCGATTTGGCTAAGCTGGCATTGATTACGTTTTTAGCTAGAATGTTAACACGTAAACAAGAAAATATCAAAGACGTAAAGCAGGCCTTTTTACCTATTATGGGTTCGGTTTGTGTGGTGTTTATTTTAATTGCTTTGGCCAATCTTTCAACAGCGTTGATGTTGTTTGGCGTGAGTATTTTACTGTTAATCATTGGTCGTATCAGTATCAAACAAATATTAACAGTTTGTGCAGGTGGTTTGGTGTTGTTGCTTTTCGTAGTGTTTTTAGGGCCGCGAAGAGAAACCTACAAATCGCGTATCAATTCGTTTCTACATCCAGAGTTGCAACACTCTGATAAAACATACCAGTCTGACCATGCTAAAATAGCTTTGGCAACTGGCGGTTTTCTAGGTAAAGGACCTGGAAACAGTACAGAAAGAAACTTCTTGCCGCATCCATATTCCGATTTTATTTTCGCCATTATTATTGAGGAATATGGAACGGTAGGTGGTTTAGCAGTAATGGTGTTGTATCTGGTATTGCTCTACCGATGTGTACGGATTGTAACCCGAAGTCCCAAGGCCTTTGGCGCATTGCTGGCCGCCGGCTTGAGCTTTAGTTTAACGATACAAGCATTTGCCAATATGGCGGTAGCAGTTGGTTTAGGCCCAGTAACAGGAGTGCCTTTGCCATTGGTAAGTATGGGTGGTACTTCCATGATTTTTACCAGTATCGCCTTTGGCATTATTTTAAGTGTAAGCCGCGATGTGGAAGAAAATAGTAGTGTAAAAAAAGAAGAAAAGGTAGTGGTGGGAAGTATTCCTGCGATGGCTTAGGAGTAATTAGCTAATGTGATGATTAGCTGATTGGATAATGAAAAATAAAATTAGAGACAATGGGAGATTAGCTAATTAGCTAATCAACCAATTATCAAATTAATTAACATGAATAATTTCCCAAAAATTATCATATCCGGTGGTGGCACAGGCGGGCATATTTTCCCCGCCGTTGCTATCGCTAATGCCTTAAAAGCAGTTTCGCCGCAATGCGAAATCCTGTTTGTTGGGGCAGAAGGCCGTATGGAAATGGAGAAAGTTCCGGCGGCTGGGTATAAAATTGTGGGACTTAATATAAGTGGCATTCAACGAGGTTCAATTTTTAAAAACCTTGGGCTGCCTTTTAAGGTTATAGGTAGTGTGCGCAAAGCGATGAAATTAATAGCCGATTTTAAACCCGATGCAGTAGTTGGCGTTGGTGGTTATGCTTCTGGTCCGTTGCTTTATGCGGCTTCCCTAAAAAACATACCTTATCTGATACAAGAACAGAACTCCTATGCAGGCATTACCAATAAATTGTTGGGTAAAAAGGCCGCAAAGATTTGTGTAGCTTTTGATGGTATGGAAGCTTTTTTTCCGGCCGATAAGATTTTGAAAACTGGAAATCCAGTGAGGAAAAATATAGTAAGCATAGAAGGTAGAAGACATGCTGGCGCAGAACTGTTAAAACTCGATCCTTTGAAGAAAACTATTTTAGTTACTGGTGGAAGCTTAGGTGCTGGAACTTTAAACAAGGCAGTAGAAAAGCACTTGACTGAAATCATTGCACAAGATGTACAGGTGATTTGGCAAACCGGCAAGTTCTACTACAAGGGTATTGTAGAAAGGTTGGGCCTAGAATACCATCCAAATGTGAGGATTTTAGAGTTTTTAAATCAGATGGATTTGGCCTATGCTGCTTCTGATGTAATAGTTTCTAGAGCTGGTGCGGGAACCATTGCCGAACTTTGCTTAATCAAAAAGCCAGTGATTTTGGTGCCATCGCCAAATGTTGCGGAAGATCATCAAACCAAAAATGCCTTGGCATTGGTAAAAGAAAATGCCGCTATCTTAATTGCAGATAGTGCCGCAGAAGATACTTTGGTAGCACAGGCATTAGAATTGCTAAACGATAAAGAAAAATCAGCATTGCTGAGTGAAAATATAGGAAAAATGGCTTTTGCTAACGCCGATGAAGTAATAGCAAAGGAAGTGTTGAAATTGATAAAATAAGATATGAGAGCATAGATTTGAGATACGAGATTAACGAGTTGCCAAAAACTCATATCTCATATCTCAAGTCTCAAATCTAAGAAGAAATGGAACTGTCAAATATTAAAAGAGTTTATTTTGTAGGCATAGGAGGCATAGGCATGAGTGCGCTTGCCCGCTATTTCGCAAAACGTGGCTGCGTAGTTTGTGGCTATGATAAAACTCGTACTGCTTTGACAAACCAACTCGAACAGGAAGGTATCTTGATCTCATTTTTAGATGAACACGAAACTATTCCTACTGCTTTTAGAGAGAAATTTGATGATACGTTGGTGGTGTACACTCCAGCCATCCCCAAAGATTCTAGTATCCTTAACTTTTTTCTGAATAAAGGTTTCGATTTAAAGAAACGTTCGGAGGTGTTGGGAATTATTAGCGAAGGCATGTACTGTGTGGCCGTAGCTGGTACACATGGTAAAACTACTACCTCGTCTATGGTAGCGCATATTTTAACTAATACTGGTTTTGGTTGTACGGCATTTTTAGGTGGCATTACTACAAATTACAACAGTAATGTGCTGTATGGTAAAAATAATGTAGTGGTGGTAGAAGCCGATGAATATGATCGTTCATTCTTGACTTTGCATCCAGACGTAGCGGTAATTACTTCTATGGACGCCGACCATTTGGATATTTATGGTGACGAAAGTCATTTGCACGAATCTTTTAATCTGTTTGCAGGACAATTGAAGGAAAATGGACGTTTATTCATTAAAGATGGTTTGCCTATTGCGGGTATTACCTACAGTGCAAATGGAACATCAGCCATTAATGCCAAAAATATAAGGGTAGAAGATGGTTGTTTTGTTTTCGATTTCGAAGATGGCTATACCACTATCAAAGACTTGAAGTTGGCCATGCCGGGTAAACACAATGTAGAAAATGCTACAGCAGCTATTGGTGCTGCCTTAAGTTTGGGCATTAATCCAAAGCGTATTAAAAAGGCCATTGCGAATTTCAAAGGGGTTAAACGCAGGTTCGAAATCATCGTTAACACTAAGAAACACATTTATATTGATGATTATGCACATCATCCGGAAGAGTTAAGGGCTTGTTTTGATGCGGTGAGGCAACTGCATCCAAATAAAAAGTTAACTGTAATTTTTCAACCACATTTGTTTACACGTACTCGTGATTTTGCTGATGATTTTGCCAATGTACTGAGCACAGCTGATGAGATCATCTTGTTAGAGATTTACCCTGCTAGGGAGTTGCCGATTGAGGGGATTACTTCTCAGATGCTGTTAGATAAAATCACAAATCATAATAAACAAATTTGCGCTAAGGAAAATGTAATAGAATTGATAAAAAGTAAGAATCCTGAACTAACTTTGACGGTTGGTGCGGGAGATATTGATACACTAATTGAACCATTAAAAAATACCTTAACCCATGCTTAAAAGAATAAACTGGAAAGCGATTTTTAAAGGGTTTGCCTGGCTCGTATGCTTGGCAGGTGTAGTGGTATTGATGGGTTTTATTGATGCCAAGAAGAAATCGGTAAAGTGCGAAAAAATTGAAATACTTATTCCGGGAGCGGATAATTTTATCGAAATAGAAGAGATAGATGCCATCTTGAGGCAAAATCAGGGAGATTTAATTGGCAGAAATTTAGAAGGGATTAACCTGCACGAAATTGAGAAAAGCATAGCTGCAAACCCTTACATTGGTTTTGTAAAAGTTTACGCCGATATGAACGGGACTGTTTTTGTAGAAGTGAAGCAGCGCCAGCCAGTATTGAGGATTTTAAATGCAGGTGGGCAAGATTACTACGTAGATAGCGATGGGTTGAAGATGCCAATTTCGCCAAATTTTACAGCAAATGTATTGGTGGCTACGGGTAATATTTTGGAAGGTTTTAATGGTAGGGTAGATACTTTAATGACTTCTATCGCAAAAGATCTGTACAAAACGGCCGTGTTTGTAAAGAAGGACACCTTATGGGATGCACAGATTGAGCAATTGTACATTAATGACAAAGCAGATATAGAAATGGTGCCAAGGGTTGGCAACCAGCGTATTATTTTAGGGAATGCGAAAAATATAGAAACTAAGATGAGCAATTTGCTGGCTTTCTACAAACAGGCAATGCCAAAAGTGGGTTGGAATGCATACCGCTCTATTAATTTGAAATATACTAATCAAATTGTTTGCGAGAAAAGAGATTCGTTAGCAATTAAAAAGATAGAAAAGCCGGTGCTACCCGATTCGATATCGATGCAACGTGAGGCTATTGACCAACAAGTGAAGTCTGCTATTCAAGATGAAATTAGAAAGGCAACGCAGTTAGCTGCCGATGAAGCAAATAAAGAAGAGAAAAGGGAGAAAACATCAGCGCCTGCTAAAACAGAAAATGCAGCAGATAAAAATAAAGCTTCTAAAAGTAAAGAGGGTGTAAAGGAAACAGTAAAGAAAGAAAAAGAGAAAGAGACAAAAACAAGAGAACAAAAAACGGAAATGCTCTCGCAGAAGCAAGCAGCTACTAAAGAAAAAAGAAATTAGTTTATCGTTTATCGTCTTTTGTTTATAGCGCAACAAACAACGAGCAACGAAAAACCAAAATACAAACAACGAAAAAAATACTCAACAATAAATAATAATGGTTATGGGCAAAGAAAAAACTACCATTCAATCTCCAATCGTAGTAGGACTAGATATTGGTACAACCAAGATCTGCGTAATCGTGGGGCGCAGAACAAATCATGGTAAAATAGAAGTCCTAGGTATTGGAAAGGCCGAATCTGCAGGTGTTACCCGTGGTGTGGTTTCTAATATTCAAAAAACAGTACAGGGCATTAATGCGGCAGTAGAAGTTGCTAGCTCACAATCAAACGTAGAGATACGTGTGGTAAATGTGGGTATTGCAGGTCAACATATCAAGAGTTTGCAGCACCGAGGTATTTTAACCCGTAGAGAGTTGAATAACGAAATCAGCAAAAAAGATATTGATAAGTTAATTGACGATATGTTCAAGTTGGTAATGCCTCCAGGCGAAGAAATTATTCATGTATTGCCGCAAGAATTTACGATCGATAACGAACCGGGTATCAAAGATCCGGTTGGTATGGCAGGAGTGCGTTTGGAAGCTAACTTCCACATCATTTCTGGTCAGGTAACTGCGGTTAAAAATATCATGCGTTGTGTAACCAATGCAGGTTTACAAACCCAAGAGTTAATTTTAGAACCGTTGGCTTCTTCAGAATCGGTGTTGAGCGATGAAGAGAAAGAAGCAGGTGTTTGTTTGGTTGATATTGGTGGCGGTACAACTGATGTGGCTATTTTCCATGAAGGTATCATTCGTCACACGGCAGTTATTCCGTTTGGGGGTAACAGCGTAACCGAAGATATTAGAGAAGGCTGTTCGGTAATGCGTAACCAAGCAGAATTATTGAAAACTCGATTTGGTTCTGCCCTGGCCGAAGAGAACAAAGAGAATGAGATTATCTGCGTTCCGGGATTGCGTGGTCGCGAGCCAAAAGAAATTTCAGTGAAAAACCTTGCTTACATCATCCAGGCCCGTATGGAAGAAATTGTAGAGCATGTTTACTACGAAATTAAATCATCAGGATACGAGAAACGCCTAATTGGTGGCGTGGTAATTACCGGTGGTGGTGCTTTGTTGAAACACCTGAACCAAATGGTAGAGTATGTGACTGGTTTAGATTGCCGAGTGGGATATCCAAACGAGCACTTGTCTAAATACGAAGAAATGCCAAAAAATATCTACGACGATTTGAAAAGCCCAATGTATGCAACCTCTGTAGGTTTGTTGATTAAGGGTATTCAAAAAGCCGAGGATTTGCTGGAAGAAATGAAACAGCCAGGTGTGTTTGTAGAGAAACCAAAAGAAGTAAAAGAGAAAGCTAAGAGAAGCGGTTTGTTCGATAAATTATTAGGAAAAGCTACCGAATTTATCAAAGATGATATGAACGTAAGCGACGAAGATTATATCAAACCGTAATATTTTTCCACAATTTAGGAATTTTCCACATTCTTAACACTTGTGGAAAACGACTGTTAAAAAAGTGTTAATATTACAAAAGGAATGAACAGCAAAAATTAGAAATTTAAACTACTGATTCATAACAATATGAAGTTCGAAATGTTAAAAGATAAATCTTCAATTATCAAAGTTATTGGTGTTGGAGGTGGTGGAGGTAACGCGGTAAACCACATGTACCGTCAAGGAATTACTGGTGTAGACTTTATAATTTGTAATACTGATGCGCAGGCGTTGGAGTTTAGCCCTATTCCAAATAAAGTACAGTTGGGTGCAAGCTTAACTGAAGGAATGGGTGCTGGTTCTATCCCTGAAGTTGGTAAGAATTCTGCTATAGAAAATATAGAGGATATCAAAACCATGTTAGGTCCACAAACCAAAATGCTTTTCATTACGGCTGGTATGGGTGGTGGTACTGGTACTGGTGCCAGTCCAATTATTGCTAAAGCGGCTAAAGAACTAGATATATTAACGGTAGCTATCATTACTACGCCTTTCTCTTTTGAAGGAAAAAGACGGAAAATGCAAGCTGACGACGGTTTGGAAGAACTAAAGAAATACGTAGATTCTTACTTGGTAATCTCTAACGATAGACTGCGTGAGATTTTCGGAAACTTAACTTTAGGTTCAGCCTTTGCACAAGCAGATGATATTTTAACTACAGCAGCCAAAGGTATTGCAGAGATCATTACCGTTCCGGGTTACATCAACGTAGATTTTAAAGATGTGCGTACGGTAATGAAAGAAAGCGGTGTGTGTATCATGGGTAGTTATGCTGCTGATGGCGATAACCGTGCTTTGGCAGCAGTAGAAGGTGCGTTAGCTTCTCCATTATTGAAAGATAATGAGATTGAAGGCGCAAGATACATCCTTTTAAACATCAGTTCTGGTGTAAAAGAGGTAACCATGGACGAAGTTTCGATCATTACGGATTACATTCAAGATAAAGCTGGTTTAAGCGCCGATTTGATTTGGGGTAACTGTATCGATGAGAATTTGGGAGATAAGATTTCGGTAACAATTATTGCTACTGGTTTCCAAACTACAGAGCAAAGAGAGAAAGACAAGCAAAACGTTAAAAAGATTTCTTTGTTAACCCCTGAGGAAGCTCCTTTGGTAAGACCTGTAGAGCCAGTAAACTCGTTTATTACGCCAAAAGAGGCTCCAGTTAGTAACGAGCCTGTATTGAAAGTACAAGCAGAAGAAGCTAAACAGCCAGATCTTTTTGGAGATTTGTTTAATATAGCTAAGCCTGCTCCGGTAGCAGCGGCGCCTGCACCAGCTCCAGAAGAAAATGGAACCGTTTTCCACCAGTTAGTTGAAGAAGAGGTGCCGCAAGAAGAACCTAAGCAGGTTGAAGAGCCGGCTTTTCAATTTGAGGTAAAAGTGGCGGAAACTGAATTTGTTTTTGAAACGCCAATTGCTACTATTCAGGAAGAGAAAATTGAAGAAGAGCCTATTGCGTCTGCTCCGGTAGAAACTTATAGTGCTGATCAAGATAAAACAGATGAATCGATAGAAGAACAGCTTAGAAAATCTAAAGAGAGAATCTTAAGATTAAAAGACCTAAGCATGAAGTTAAGAACCACTAACGGTTTGCAAGAACTAGAAAATGTACCTGCTTACCAACGTAAACAAATGCAGTTGCAACAAATACAACATTCATCAGAGTCGCAAGTTTCTAGGTTTACCTTAACTAACGACGAAGATGGCGAGACAGGAATTAGACCTAACAACTCATTTTTGCATGACAATGTGGATTAATGAGATGCGTTAAATAATGTTAAAAGCCTTGGTAATTTATGTTACCGAGGCTTTTTCGTGTCTAACGTCAAGTTTTAAGGGTTGCCAAATCGTGATTTTAACCGTAAATTTGCGCTCAATTTACACATTACAATAACATTTTACATATAAATATAACACATTGGATATTTTTGATAAAGTAGCAAAACGCATGGGGCCCCTTGGTCAACACCAAAAATGGTCGCATGGGTATTTTTCTTTTCCAAAATTAGAGGGAGAGATTGCACCACACATGAAATTTAACGGCAAAGAACTTTTGGTATGGAGCTTAAACAACTATTTAGGTTTAGCCAACCATCCAGAAGTAAGAAAAGCAGATGAGCAAGGCGCAGCCGATTTCGGTATGGCTTACCCAATGGGTGCCCGTATGATGTCGGGTAACTCTAAGTACCATGAGCAACTAGAGCAAGATTTAGCAGCCTTTGTTGGCAAAGAAGACTCATTCTTGCTAAACTTCGGTTACCAAGGTATGGTTTCTATTATAGATGCTTTATTAGATAGAAATGATGTAGTGGTTTATGATGGCGAGTCGCATGCTTGTATTTTAGATGGACTACGTTTACACATGGGCAAGCGTTTTGTGTACAAACACAATAACGTAGAAGATGCCCGCAAACAGTTACAAAGAGCTACTAAATTAGTTGAGCAAACGGGAGGTGGTATCCTGTTAATTACCGAAGGTGTTTTTGGTATGTCGGGTGCGCAAGGTAAATTAAAGGAATTAATTGAGCTTAAAAAAGAATTCAATTTCCGTTTGTTAATTGATGATGCGCATGGTTTTGGAACCATGGGTGCAACTGGTGCTGGTACACACGAGGCGCAAAACAGCATAGAAGGCGTAGACGTATATTTTGCTACCTTCGCCAAATCTATGGCGGGTATTGGGGCATTTGTTGCTTCTACTAAACAACTAACTGATTATTTCAGGTATAACATGCGTTCTCAGACCTTTGCAAAAGCTTTGCCAATGCCAATGGTAATTGGTTTAATGAAACGCTTAGAGCTGCTTAAAAACAGTCCTGAATTGAGAGAGAAACTTTGGACTATAGCTACTGCGCTACAAAGTGGTTTAAGAGAGCGTGGCTTTGATATTGGCATAACCGATACTGTGGTTACTCCTGTGTTTTTCAAAGGAGATTTGGCAGAAGCTACTGCGCTAACACATGATTTGCGTCAAAATTATGGTATTTTCTGTTCTATCGTAATGTATCCAGTTATTCCCAAAGGGATGATAGAATTACGTTTGATCCCTACTGCTGTGCATACACTAGATGATGTTGAACTTACTTTAAGTGCATTTAGTGAAGTAGCTGCAAAGCTTAAAACAGGTTATTATCAACAAAATTTATTCCCTACGGGAGAATAGGTTTTAAATCCGAAAAGGCTCCAGTTATATCGGAGCCTTTTTTGTTATCTTTTGATTTTCAAACGTTTTGCTGTTTATAAGTGGGGCTTTTGTGGAAAAAAAACGCAAAAACCCGTACCATTTATTTCGTTAAAAATTTTTTTATTAAAATAAACATCTTACTTTAGTAAGTGAGTATTAATCAAAACCTTAAAAACTAATAGGAGTATTTTTAAAATGAAAAAATTTGCTGAAGTAAAAGCACTAGTAGCAGCTTTAGAAGCTGATGTGGACAAGTTCTATTCTAAATCTAACAGCGCAGCTGGAACACGTGTACGTAAAGGAATGCAGGATTTAAAAAATCTGGCACAAAGTATTCGTTTAGAAGTGCAAGAAACTAAAAACAAAGCTTAGTTATTAGCATCTAAAAAAAACAAAAAAGCACCTCTGACCAAGGTGCTTTTTTGTTAGGCTAAAAACGTATAAATTTATGGTCATCTGGGTAAGTGCCCTCCTCAAATTTTACCAGCTTTTGTTTTTCAAAAACGAAGAACTTATACGCTTCAGTGATGTGGTTATAAGTTCTGTAAATTACCGCCGAACTATTTTGGTCACCATAAACTTGTACCGCGGATTTGTTGAATCGCTTGAATTCTTGCTCTTCCATTCCGAGTGAAAACTTGGGTTCGTAGTATTGTACCACGTTGCAGCTCATTGTACCTAGTACAATAAGGATTAATAATAATTTTTTCATTTGTGTGTTTTAAGTGTGTAGTTAAATATAAGCAATTAATACGCCTAGGGTTTATGCTTTAATGACTTTACTTGTAACACTTTTATGATTGATTATTTATATAATTTGGAATCAAACTAATGCCATTGGGTCGTCATTTCGAACGCAGAGAGAAATCTAATCTTAATAAATAATCGAATTGCTAGATTTCTCTTCGTTCCTTCCTCATCGGACGATAGTTCAAAAAACTAACAGCCCCGATTGAATTCCAATCAGGGCTGTTATGCATATTCTAAAAGAAGGATTACGCCAGTTGTTTCAGTTGTTCTGCAATTTGTGCATCAAGATTTGTACTGGCTTTAACCAAAGGTAAACGAACATCATCGCCACAAACTCCTAATTGCTTCAAAGCGGCTTTTACACCTACGGGGTTGCCTTCTGCAAAACATAATCTGGTAAATTCTAATAGGCTTAAATGCGCTGGAGTAGCTTTGGCAAATTCTCCGTTTAAACACAATCTAATCATATCAGAAAATTGTCTAGGTAAGGCATTTCCAATTACCGAAATAACCCCAACAGCACCAATAGCCATCATGGGTAAAGCAACTGGGTCGTCACCAGAGATCAACATAAAATCTGCAGGTTTATCTCTCATGATCTGGTTAAACTGTTCGAAAGAACCAGCAGCATCTTTAATGCCAATCAAATTCTTGAAATCGTGAGCTAACCGACACGTAGTTTCAGGTGTCATATTGGAACCTGTTCTGCTTGGTACGTTATAAAGTAGAATAGGCAATGCACTAGTTTCACTTAAATATTTGTAGTGTTGGTAAATGCCTTCTTGGTTAGGTTTGTTGTAATAAGGGCTAACAGAAAGGATAGCACTATAACCGTTGCTTTCGAAAGTTTTGATTTCTTGAGCTACGCTTAACGTATCATTGCCACCAATACCCGCTACTAAAGGCAAACGGCCGTTGTTAATTTCAGCGGTAAACTCCCACACCTTCTTCTTCTCGTCCTTGCTTAATGTAGCGGTTTCGCCAGTTGTCCCTAAAGATACGAGGTATTCAATACCTCCATTAACCAAGTGATTGATCAGGCGCTCTAAACCCTGATAATCTACCGAGCCATCGGTGTTGAACGGTGTGACCAACGCTACACCTGTTCCGTGAAATTTGTTCATTTTTTTTATTATTGTTATTTAACCACCAAGCCACAAAGGACACAAAGGTGTTTTTTTATTTTATATTCTTTTTGCTATAAATAGCCATTTATAACTCTTTTTATTCCGTCTTTTATTTTTGGAACATTGAAGTTGATAAGTAGGCCTAATTTGCAGTTGCTGAGTTTTAAATAAGTTAAGGCTTGAGCCAAGTGAACATCGCTAAGCTCACTAACCGATTTTATTTCAACAATTACTTTGTCTTCAACTAAAATATCAATTCTGTAACCACAATCAAGTTGCATACCTCTGTAATTTAGGGGCAAAGCCACTTGAGATAAAACTTCAAGTCCAAGATATCTAAGCTCAAAAAGTAGGCATGCTTCATAAGCAGACTCCAATAAGCCTGGTCCGAGCTGTACATGTACATTGTAAGCTGCTTGAACAATTATTTTTGCAATTTCATCCTCAGTCATAAGGTAGATATGCTGTAAATTACATTATAATTTTCTTGGTGTCCTTCGTGTCTTAGTGGTTAATTAAAACTTCCAATTCATCTTCGCTAATTAATTTGATGTTCAGTTTGGTGGCTTTCTCTAATTTCGATGGCCCCATATTATCGCCAGCAACTAAGTAGTCTAGTTTGGCTGAGATACCACTCAAGATTTTACCTCCGTTTTCTTCTATCAAATTCTTTAACTCGTCTCTACTAAATTTTTCGAAAACGCCCGAAATTACAAATGTTTTTCCATTTAATTTATCGCTTTGAGCCTTATTTGCTGTTTCTTTTATTTCAAAGCATAAACCTGCATCTTTCAATTCGTTTATTTGCAAAATGTTGCTGCTTTGTGCGAAGTATTCGTTAATGCTTTCAGCAATACGCACACCAATTTCATCAATCGCTGTCAGTTCTTCTAAAGATGCAGCGGCTAGGGCATCGATAGTTTTTACACCCTTGGCGAGTTTTTTTGCAACGGTTTCTCCAACATATCTAATCCCTAAGCCAAACAGTACTTTTTCGAATGGCATTTCTTTAGATTTCTCTATGCCAGCCAGCATATTGTCGATTGATTTTTGGCCAAAACGTTCGATGTTCTTCAGTTCGTCTGCTTTTTCATGAAGTTTGTATAAATCGCTGATGTGTCGAACCAAGCCACGTTTGTAAAAAGTTTCTATAGTTTCATCGCCCAGACCATCAATATTCATCGCTTTGCGACCAATAAAATGTTGTATTTTTCCAACAATTTGTGGGCCACAACCACCATCATTAGTGCAATAGTAAGCAGCTTCGCCCTCTTTTCTAATTAATTTAGTGCCACATTCGGGGCAATTTTCAATAAAGTGAATAGCCTTGGTGTCAGGTTTTCTTAACTCTAAATTTACCTTAATGATTTTCGGAATGATTTCGCCGCCCTTTTCTACCCAAACTGTATCTCGTTCATGTAAATCTAAACGGGTAATTTCGTCTGCATTGTGCAGCGTTGCCCGTTTTACGGTAGTTCCTGCTAAAACTACAGGCTTTAAATTGGCAACCGGCGTAACTGCGCCAGTACGTCCAACTTGATAGGTTACTTTCTCTAAAACGGTTTGTACTTCGGCGGCTTTGTATTTGTAAGAAATTGCCCAACGAGGAGATTTGGCTGTAAAACCTAATTCCTGTTGCTGCGCATAGCTGTTTACTTTAATTACAATTCCATCAATATCATAGCTTAGTTTAAAACGTTCGGTGTCCCAATAGTGAATAAAATCTAAAACTTCATCGATATTTCCAGCTAATTTGGTGTGTTCACAAACATGAAAACCCCAGCTTTTTACTGCTTCTAAACTATCCCAGTGCGTTTTGAAGAACTGTTTTTCTGTATATAAACCGTACAAGAAGCAATCTAAGGGGCGTTTTTTAACCTCTTTAGAGTCTTGCATTTTAACGGTTCCAGCGGCAAAATTTCGCGGATTGGCATAAGGTACTTCCCCAAGTTCCTCACGTTCTCTATTTAAACGTTCAAAAGCTGCTCGGTGCATAAAAACTTCACCTCTAATTTCAAAAGCTTCTGGCACATCAGTACCTTTTACTTTATGCGGAATAGAATGAATGGTTTTGATGTTGGCTGTTACCTCATCGCCTTGCGTACCATCGCCACGTGTAACGGCACGAGTGATGATACCATTTTCGTAAGTAATACTCATCGATAAACCATCGAATTTTAATTCACAAACGTACTCGAAATTGTCGCCAATGGCTTTGCGTACACGTTCATCAAAGTCTCTCAGGTCTTGTTCGTTGTAAGTATTGCCTAACGAGAGCATGGGCCATTTATGCCTAACTGTATTGAAGGTTTTAGTAATATCGCCACCTACTTTTTGTGTAGGAGAATTGGGATCGGCAAGCTGTGGGTTTTCCTTCTCTAGTTTGGCCAGTTCTTCCAATTTCTTGTCGAATTCGTAATCGGCAATGGTTGGCATCGCCAAAACATAGTAATTATACGTGTGCTGATTTAGCTCGGCTACCAGCGCATCCATTTGTTCTTTTATCGAAAATAGAGACATAAGGCGAAGATAAGGAGTTGGCGGATTGTTTGATGGTTAAATTGATAAATTGTTAGGATTTAGAAAGCAGTGCTATTGCTACTATAAAAATGTGAGCCCCGTTATTTGCTACAGGGTTTAGTTCGTTTGTCTTCGGCAAGCTCAGACCGGCACGAACTAAACGCTTTTCGCTGCTACCGGGTTTAAATTGGTTGTGGCGGTGCTACTATGAGCCTTTGACCAACCCTTGGCAAACTGGATAGAGGTTTGTCGCAGTTCATAGTGGCACAAGCTTTGGTTGATTAAACCCGATTGTCGCGAAAATACTTTTTGTTATTGTTGTCATTCTGAGCGGAGCGAAGAATCTGTTAGTAAATGCACGAAGGAAATAGATTCCTCGTTCCTTGGAATGACAGGAAACCGAACAAAAAGATTGCAGCAAAAGCGGGGCTTTCGGAAGCGAAAAATTGCTGTCATTGCTTTTCTAATCAGTCAGCTTGTTGTAAACCAAAAACTTAACGTTAATTGTTAAAAACTTCTGTCGTAAAAATGGGTTTCAAGTCTTATATTTACGCATCCCATAAACTTTTTTTAGCACATGAGTGAAGAACTGGACGATTTAAACGAAACCAATTTACCCGAAGACCAAGATAGCGAAAGCCGTGTTGAAGAGCAAAAGCACACGGTTATTCCGATTAATGGCTTATACGAAAATTGGTTTTTAGATTATGCTTCGTATGTAATTCTTGATAGGGCCGTACCGCACATTAACGATGGTTTTAAACCCGTACAGCGCCGTATTATGCACTCGTTAAAGGAGATGGACGATGGACGTTTTAACAAAGCGGCCAACGTTATTGGAAATACGATGAAGTACCATCCACATGGGGATGCCTCTATTGGGGATGCGATGGTGCAAATTGGCCAAAAGGATTTGCTGATTGATTGCCAGGGTAACTGGGGCGACCCGATTACTGGCGACAGTGCCGCTGCACCACGTTACATCGAGGCTCGTTTATCAAAATTTGCTAACGATGTGGTGTTTAACGCAGATACTACCATTTGGTCGCTAAGTTACGATGGGCGTAATAACGAGCCGGTAACCTTACCAGTAAAGTTTCCTTTGTTGTTAGCACAGGGGGCCGAAGGTATTGCGGTAGGATTGGCCACCAAGATTATGCCGCACAATTTTATAGAGCTACTCGATGCCTCTATTGAAGTTTTAAAAGGGGTAAGGCCTAATATTTTACCCGATTTTTTTACGGGAGGCATGGCCGATTTTTCGAACTACAACGAGGGTCAGCGTGGTGGTAAAATTAGGGTGCGTGCAAAGATTACGGAGCGTGATAAAAAGACTTTGGTGATTACCGAAATTCCGTACAGTACCACCACAGGTTCTTTAATTGATAGTGTATTGTCTGCCAATGATAAAGGCAAAATCAAAATCAAGAAGATTGAGGATAACACTGCCGCAAACGTAGAAATCGTGGTGCATTTGGCGCCAGGTATTTCTCCTGATGTAACCATAGATGCGCTTTATGCTTTTACCAATTGTGAGGTTTCTATATCACCAAATACCTGCGTAATTAAGGATGATAAACCTCACTTTTTAAGTGTAAACGATATTCTGGAGCAAAACACAAAGTTTACCAAAGCCTTATTAAAGCAAGAACTTGAAATTCGTTTGCATGAGTTACAAGAACGTGTTTTCTTTAGTTCGTTGTTAAAGATTTTCATCCAAGAGGGGATGTACAAAAACTCGGAATATGAAAATTCTGGTGATTTTGATACGGTTGTGCAAGTGTTACATCGTTTATTTGATCCTTTTAAGGCTTCTTTATATCGGGAAATACAGCCCGAAGATTTCAAAAAGCTAATCGATAAGCCGATGAGCAGTATCACTCGTTTTGACGTAAAAAAAGCGGATGAGATGATGAAAGCTTTGGAAGATGAGATGAAAACGGTTCGTGGGCATCTTCGTCATTTAACGGACTATACCATTGCTTGGTTCGAGAAAATTAAAGCTAAGTACGGTAAAGGTAGAGAGCGTAAAACCGAAATTAGATTATTTGATAGGGTAGAGGCAGCTAAAGTGGCGTTGGCCAACGTAAAATTGTACATGAACCGCGAAGATGGTTTTATTGGTACTGGTTTAAAAAAGGATGAGTTTGTAGGCGACTGTTCTGATATTGACGAGATTATCGTTTTCCGTGAGGACGGACGTTTCATTGTAACCAAAGTGGCCGATAAAACTTTCGTAGGTAAGCATATCATCCACGCTCAAGTTTTCAAGAAAGGCGACGAGCGTACGGTATACAATATGATTTATAAAGACGGTGGCAGTGGAATTAGCTATATTAAACGTTTTTCTGTTTTAGGGGTAACCCGCGATAAAGAGTACGATTTAACTAAAGGCACCAAAGGCTCAAAAGTGTTGTACTTTACGGCTAATCCAAATGGCGAGGCCGAGGTGGTTTCTGTGCAGTTGAAACCTCATTCTAAGTTGAAAAAACTGGTTATAGACATAGATTTTGCCAATGTGGCCATTAAAGGTCGTAGCTCTATGGGCAATATTGTAGTGAAATTCCCAATCAAGAAAGTGCTGTTGAAGACTAAGGGTATTTCTACTTTGGCGGGTATTAAAATTTGGTATGATGATATCTTGAAGCGCTTAAATGTAGACGGCAGAGGAAAATATTTAGGTGAGTTTGATGGCGATGATAAGATTTTGCAAGTATATGAAAATGGTACTTACGAGCTGAGTACTTTTGAGTTGAGCAATCACTTTGATCCGGGTATTGTTTTAATGCAGAAATATAATCCCGAACATGTTTACGGGGTGGTGCATTACGATGGTAAAGCCAAAAATTATTTCGTAAAACGATTTGTATTTGAAGTGCAGCCCGTGGGCAAAGTAGTGAGTTTCATTAGTGAAGAAAACGGCTCTAAAATGGTTTTCATTACAGGTAAAACCGATGCCAAGCTAACCGTTGATGTAGAAAAAGGTAAAACTAAAACTCCTGAAACTTTAGAGCTAGAACTGGCGAGCTTAATTGATGTAAAGGGTTGGAAAGCTAATGGAAACCGATTGACACCACATACGGTAAAAAAAGTTGCTTTGGTTGATGCTGAGCTAGAAATTGGTTTAGCGGAGCTTGAAGAGTCGCACTTTGAAGTTACGGAAGTACATACTGAGCCATCAACAAATGGAGAAGAAGATCATAACGACATTGAAGCGGTTAATGAAATTCATGTTAACGAAGTAACTCCAGGGGCGAATGGGGAAAGTCCGACTTTTGAAGCTACTGAGGAGCCTAAGAAACCGAAACCTAGTTTTAAATCTGCTGCAAAACCTTTGGTTGTTGAAGAACCCAAGAAGGAAGAAGTTAAAATAGAAGCAGACAGTGAAAAACCGGCTGAACCTGTTGTGCAGAAGAAGAAAATATCATTTGAGATTACTAATCCAGGAGATATTAAGATAGATGATAAAGGGCAGGGTTCTTTGTTTTAAAGCCTACTTTGTCTAATTAAATCTAGTTGTGCTAAGTAATTTTGTAATGGGTTATTTAGCTCGCGTGCTATTTCTATGGCTTTATTTTGGGCAACAATGGCTTTGTCTTTTAAATTTAATTTATACAAAATTAAAGCATAGGTTTCAAAGTTTTGTGAGCTTGGTTTCAATTCAATAGCTCGTTTACTCCAAGCTAGTGCTTTGGTAAGGTGCAAATTGCTGGTGGTAGACAGCTTCACAAAATTTCTGGCGGCATCATTTAATTCGTTTGAATAATAATTAGCGGTTACCGAATGAATAATATCAGCATAGTCTCTATTTAAATATGGACTAGCGATGCTGTTTACCTTTTCAATTTTCTGATGCTTTGTTTTTAATCTTTTGGCTTCAAGAAATCTTATACTATCCGTTAATTTAGCATACATAAAGTGCTTGTCATAATAGATAGATGCATTTGAAAAATAATTGGCGGTGTCGCCCGTCTTCAAATAGTAGGTTATCAATTGTAAATCATGATATTTTTGCCCATTGACAGGATCGTTACGATGTATGCTCTTATAATATCTTGCAGCATTTACCGCATCTGGCAGACAAATTGTATTTATACCTTTGTTCAATGTGTTTTCTATAATGGCGATATTTACGAAAGCCCCAAACGAACTTCCTTCTTTTTTATAAACTTCGTTAATTAAGGGAAGATCTTTTATTAATTGATGCGCTTTCCCCATAATTACTGGGCCGGCTCGTAAAATAAACTTGACCGTGTTGTAATCTAAACTATCAACATTTTTGATATAGTTCGGGTAAAGTTCTATTAAAGATGAATTATCAATTAAGCCAGCGGCTATTCTTAAGTTGATGAGTTTTTCTAATTTTTCTTTGCTATAATTTTTACTGTACTGGTTTTTGAGTGACATTTCAACTTTTTTGTTGGAAAAGGCAATTGCTTTATTCAAAGCGCTTTCAAATGCTTCTTTTGTCTGATGACATCCGCAATCAACATAAAATACTTCCTCGTCTGGATGCATAAATATCAGTCTCGGCGCATTAATATAATAAGTTTTTAAAATTTTTTTTATGTATGGATCGTTACTATTACCTTCATATAAAGTAAAAAGGTCATTTATTTTTTTTAAAAATATATTACCATCGCTGTTATCTAAGGTATTCATTTTTGCCAATAAATCTGTCACTTTTGTATCTACAAGAAGTAGTAGCGGTCTATTTTGCAGAGCACTCCTAGATAATGCTTCCCTAATTGTTACGTTGCGTTCTTGTGAGAAACATAAGCTAAAACCTAGCAAATAAAATAATAATGATAGCGTAAATTTCATGACTCTAATCGGATTGACTTAAGCAAATGTAATGTTTATCCTAATGTATTGTTGTCCTAGCTAAAAATTAAATACTATATTTGCCTAACTCAAAGGGGTGCTTGTTAAATACCCAATATTTAGCAGGCTGAGATTATACCCATTTTGGAGGCATAAGCTTAAAGGCTAAAGGTGTAGGGTTTTCCTAATACCTTACACCTAAAACCTTATACCTTTCAAAAGCACCTGATGCGGATAATACCGACGTAGGGATTTAATAAAAGAGGTTTAAGCCAATTACTGTTTCGCCCTGAAAGCAGTTTTCAATTATTTTATTTTGAATTTACGGCACGCTAAGGCTCAACGCCCAAAGCTATCCGCTAAACTATTAATCGCCATTTGGCAAAATATTGAGAATGGAAATTCAGGAATATCTTCGCTTGTTTGTGGAGCAGGTTAGGGCAACATCTATTTTAGAATGGTTGGCCGTTGGTTTTGGCGTTACCGAGGTTTTATTGGCCAAACGCAACCATATTGGTTTGTACCCAATGGGTATCATAGCTATATTGTTATCGCTTTATTTAAAGCTCAACGCTAAACTATACGCCGAAAGCTTATTGAGCATGTACTATTTGGTCATGAGCATTTATGGCTGGGTAATTTGGTCAAAACGGAAAGCGAATAAGCAAGAAGCTCTTCCTGTAAGTTGGACTACCAAAAAAGAACTGCAAATTGCCTTTGCCATCGCCATTGGCGGATACTTTATCTTATACTTTGCTTTAGTCAACTTCACAGACTCTGATGTGCCCATTTTAGATGCTTTTGTCTCATCTGTAGCCTGGGCTGGTATGTGGTTGTTGGCCCGTCGTAAAATAGAAAATTGGATCTTTCTAAACGTTTCAAATATTGTTGCCATCCCACTGATGTGGCATAAAAACTTTGTGATGTTTGCTTTGCTCACGCTGTTTTTATTTATCGTAGCTATTTTCGGGTATTTCGATTGGAAAAAAATCTATAAGAAACAATTATTAAGTAAAAAGTAAAAAGTAAAAAGTAAAAAGTATAGTGCGTATTGCACAAATCGTGTTACTCACATCTCAATACTCATATCTAAGCGAATATGGAACAACTTACACCAACCTGGCAAGAAGCCATACTAAAATTAGCACCACAATCTGAAGCCTTGGGAGAATTACATCCAGATGTATTAGAACTTGCTTATCAGGAAGAATGGTTTAAACTTTATGTACCCGTTGCTTACGGCGGACCAGGAAAGAAATTACCAGAAATTTTGCGCATTGAGGAAGATTTGGCCTACGTAGATGGCAGCACCGCTTGGACGGTTACCCTTTGCAGCGGTGCAGGATGGTTTGCCGGATTTTTAGACGACGAACTGGCCAAAGATATTTTTGCTGACCGTAAGGTATGTTTTGCTGGTAGTGGTGCTGTTGGTGGTACGGCTCAAAAAACAGCAAATGGTTATCTTGTCAGTGGGCATTGGAAATATGCCAGTGGGGCTTTGCATGCTACCATTTTTACTGCAAATTGTTTGTTGCAAGATGAAAGTGGAGAACCTATTCTGGATGAAAGCGGAAATCAGGTTATCAAATCTTTTATCTTAAAAAGAGATGAAGTAGCAATACAATCTGGCTGGTCTTATTTTGGTTTGGTAGCTACAGGCAGCCATGCTTTTGATGTAAATAATGTTGAAGTTCCTGCTAATCGTTCTTTTAAAATTAATGAGCCCAAAGTAGCAGATGAAGGTTTTGATTATCCTTTTTTACAATTGGCAGAAACTACTTTGGCGGTTAACAGTTTGGGTATGGCTCGTAGATTTTTAGACTTAGTTAACGATAGTTTCTTTAGCCGTTCGGGATTTAAAAGATACACGCCAGAGCAAGTTGCTTTTTTTGAGGACGAACTAGCTAAATGCAAACATACATTGACCACCATTCGTGAGCATTTTTACGAAGCTTTTGATATATCTTGGGATCAATTAATCAATTATAAGATTATTGACGAAAATATCCTGAAAGATGTAAGTAGGTTGAGTAGAGAATTGGCGCATCAATCTAGAAGGGTAGTAGACACTTTATATCCGTATGCGGGTTTAGAAGCTGCAAAACGAGAAACAGAGTTGAATAGGGTTTGGCGAGATTTACATACCGCTAGCCAACATGCTTTGTTGACATTTTAAGCGTTTTATTAAACTTCATTGCTAGCTCGACTGGCAATCGTAAAGCCAAGATTTAACTAGCTTTGATGTATATAGCTTTAAGATTCCCGCCTACGCGGGAATGACGAGAGGTCTTATGAAAAAGGTGCTGAAAATTAATTCAACACCTTTTTTAGATAAGACAACGCTATCTATTGATATTGTATGTAAACTGGTCTAGGTTTTAATTTAATCAATTCTTCAGGTGTCATCAATCTGTTTGGTGCTTTTTTCAAATCGTTTTTATAAAATAATTTGAAGCCAGTAAACTGTACAGGCTCGCCATAAATAAAGTGACGATAAGTGCCTAATTTCAAATCTGGCTCGCCCCATCCATCCATGTGCATTACCACTTGTACTTCTGGACGCAGTTTAATATTTTGAGAATTTGTAACCATCTTTTTAGTGAAACGGTGTACAACAAATACTTTTGGAGGCAAATTGTGTTTCTTTACCAAGTCAGCTAAATAACCAGAAACATAATTGATTTCGCTGGCATCATAAGTTCCAATTTTTCTTCCAGGCAATACACCACCTTTCATAGAAAACTCAGGATCAATTCCCAAATGCACGTTAGGCATCATCAAATATTTCTCTAGCAAAGGTAGTTCTGCTTGGATGGTACTTAAAGCTACTTGTATATCTAAAAACACAATCATGTTTTTACGCATCTTAGCAATGTTTAAAACCGAGTCGATGTGTTTAAATGGCATACGGTTGCGATATTTGCCATCTTTGCCTGGATCGCCAGCAGCAACTACTGCAATGTAATGTAGCGCAGGTTGTACTGGGGTAGAAGGGTCGGCTTTGTTCCATTTAGCAACCTCTTTATCCAGCATACTCAACATGGTTTTAGGCTCGTATTCCCCTAAAGCTCCCATCTTTTTGGAATAAAGATTGCCGTAATAGCAAACAATGCGCTTAAAAGGCAGTATTGCTCCATCTAAAGGAATAGGCTGGTTTTTTACGGGCCATTTGCCTGTGGTATCGCCATTGGCATTAGCTTTAACTAATTCGTTATATTTAGCCGTATCTACCGGCGTACGTAAATTAACTTCTTCTTCTACAGCTGTAGAATCGGTGGTCTTTGCGCCCTTTTTTTCATTTTTATCCTTGGCGTCAGAAGTACAATGGGTAAATGTGCAGATGGTAGCTCCAGCTACCAAGATCATACTTGCGATCTTAGTGAATGTCATACAATAAAATTAGTTTTCCAATATTCCAAAAGTACATCATTTAAAATAAGTTTTAAGGATACTTATCAACAATACTTAAAACAAAGTTATCCCTAAGATAAAAGTTCTCAGGTATTTAAAACTAAAAGATAAAATAATTTCCAGTATTATTTGTAATTAGTCTAAATAAATACTTAATATTGCTTCATTATTTGAAATCATTCTAAATAAGGTGAAGAAACAATTACTAGTAATCCTAATATTCGTTCTAAGTATAGCTATCGCGGTAGCTCAAACAGGCACCGTTAAACTTTATGGTAAAATTCTTACTGTAGATGGGCAGCCAGCATGGGGATTAAAATTATCAATCAAAAACACAAAAAATGTTGCTTATACCAACCGAGAAGGTGCTTTTAGCATTGCTGCACCAGTTGGTACTTCGGTATTGTTGATCAAGTCTGGCGTATCTAGCCAAGAACAAGAAGTTGCCATCAACGCAAATACTGACAAGGAACTTAAGACCATTACTATTAAAGAGAAATCTTATGAGTTAAATGAGGTAGTCGTTACAGGTCAATTCGAAGCGCAATCTGTAAAAAACTCGGTTTACAATGTGCGTAGTATCAACTCAGAAAAAATAAAATTGAGAGGTGCTACCAATATCCAACAAATCTTAAATACCGAGTTTGGTTTTAGGTTTAGCAACGATTTGGTTTTGGGTATTAGTGATTTTGAACTGATGGGTATGGGCGGAAGGAACATCAAAATCTTGTTGGATGGTGTGCCTGTGGTAGATCGTTCAGATTCGAGAGAAAGCTTAAACCAGATCGATATCAATACCATTGATAGGATAGAAGTAGTTGAAGGGCCAGTTTCTGTAACCTATGGTACTGATGCTTTAGCGGGCGTAATTAACATCATTACCAAAGGTGCCGGACATTCAAAGTTTGGCGTTTCGGCTAGAGTGCAAGAAGAAACAGTTGGGAAAGAATATGGTGCTTTTGCTGGCGATGGTATCCACAATAAAAATATATCACTTAATTGGCGAAACAAGGGTTGGCATGCCCTGGCTGGTTTCAGTAGGAATGAGTTTGGTGGCTGGAATGTGCCGTCTAAAACTACTACCATTCAAGAAATGCCCTTAATTACTTGGTGGAGGGCAAAGGATCAATATCTAGGAAATGCTAAAGTAGGATATGAAAACGCAAACTTTAATCTGTGGTATAGGTTGGATTTGGTGGATGAAAAGATTGCCAGTCAAACCGGTATGAACCCAAATATTTATGTAGCTAAATTTCCTACCTATATTACAAACAGATATACTCATCAGCTACAATCGGATGTTAAAATATCTGATAAGTTTAGAATAAATGGTGTTTTTGGCTACACAGATCTACAAAGAAAAACAAATACCATTGAGCAAAACTTTGCTACGGGAACTAAAGTATTAAGTACCGGACAGGGGGAGCAGGATGTGGCCAAATTTAATACGGTTATTTTTAGGGGCGTTGCTTACTACAAGACATCTGATATAATCTCGTTTCAAGGAGGATTTGAATATAATAGGGACGAGGCAAGCGCTAATAGGATCAAAGGTAACCCAGTAATTGAAGATTATGCTTTGTTTTTATCATCTGAAATAAAATTAGGCTCGAAAATAAGCTTAAGACCGGGAGCAAGGTTTATTAAAAACTCTATTTATGATGCTCCGCCGGTAATTCCTTCCTTAAATACCAAGTTTATTTTAACGGATAACCTTGATTTTAGGCTAGCCTATGCCCGCGGTTTTAGGGCGCCAGCTTTAAGAGAATTGTATTATGATTTTGTAGATGCCAGTCATACCATCTATGGAAATCCAAATCTGAAAGCTGAGCACTCCAACAGTTTTAACGGTTCTTTTGTATGGTCACCAATTAATCAAAATGAAATTCGTTACGCTGCAAATATTTCTGGTTTCTACAATATTTTTAAGGATAGGATTGGTTTTTCACAAGATCCTAACGATAATACCATTACAAGCCTTTTTAACATAGGGAAATTTAAAACCGCAGGTGTATCGCTAACTAATACGTTTGCTTACAAAGCTTTAAAGGCAGATTTGGGACTGTCTTACATTGGTAGGTACAACTCTTTCTCTGAGGGAGATTTTAGTATTGCCGTTCCGCAGTTTTCTTGGACACCAGAAATTTTCAGTAACCTGATTTATAACCTGCCAAAAATAGATGCATCTGTAAGCGCATTTATTAAATACACTGGTCAGAGACCTGGCTATACATCAGACAATACGGTACCCAATGCCGTGAAGGAAACTAGAATAGGTGCCTTCAGTTGGACAGATATCATGTTCAATAAAAATATCTACAAGCATTTTACCATTAATGCAGGTGTAAAAAACCTGTTCGATGTAACCCAATTAAGCAATACAGAAACTGGATCTAGTGGTCCACACGGTGATGGAGGTGGTTCTGTGGCCTATAGCTATGGCCGTTCTTTCGTGTTGGGACTAACCTTCAACTGGAACAAATCTTAATGAATGAGCAAATTATTACTACAACTAAAAAATAAATTAAAGAAGAAGATGAATAAACTTAACTCAATGTATGCCGTGGTTTTAATGGCATCAGTATTTGCAGCCTGCTCAAAAGATGAAGCCGATCCTATTATTGTAGTGCCACCTTCTGATGGAAGTACAATGACTTTAAATGGTATAGCTGGTACCGAAGATGGAACATCAGCGGCAAATAGTGTTTATGTAGATTTTAGTGCCGATAAACAAACTCCAGTGCTTAGAAGCTCATGGGATTTGGGTTTCTACTCTGGTGCTGAGTTTAAAGTAATCTTGAATGCCACAAATGGAGCGTCAGTTGCAAAATTGCCAAAAACTGATTTGAATGCTGTTACCGAGGCTGATTTAGCGCAAGCGAATTTGGTGATTACTTTGGGCGGTACAGCCGAGTATGGAAAGCTAGATGATCCCCGGGAAACGAATATTTTAAATAAAACTGCAATTGCCGCAATATCTGCAACAGATGGAGAAAATGCAGTTTATTTGTTTAATCCAGCTGGCGGAAGCCATAGCAGTCCGTTTAATGTAGATAATGTATATAAAATTAAGATTTTGCGTAAAGGTGCCGGATATACTTTACAATATGCAAAACTTAAAGAAACAACTTTTAAAACTTTAGACGTAGCGAAAGATACTAAACTTAATTTCTCATTTGTTTCTTTATCAGGAGGGAAAACAGTTAATGTAGAACCTGCAAAGGCAGAATGGGATATGGTATGGACTTGGTCGTTGTATTATAGTGGTGCACCGGGCTCCGAGTTCGTTTATAGTTTTTCAGATTTAGTATTTACAAATAATATAGGTGGTGTTACTGCTGCACAAATTTCTACAAGTACGAAGTCTTATGTTGCGTACGCCGAAGCTGATGTAGCTAGCACTAATTTTTTATCTAATAGAGATGTAATAGGGTCTAAGTGGAGAATAACGAGCCCAGCGACATCAGCTGGCGTAAATTCGGAAGTGTTCTATGTTATAAAGGATGGTGCTGGAAATGTTTACAAATTGAAATTTAATAGTTTCCATGCAAACGATGCGGGAACTCGTGGAAAGCCTGTTTTAGAATATAAACTAGTTAAAAAAGGATAGTTGGTTAGTTAGTGTATCTCAATTATTAATAGTTTGTTTTGTTTAGGGAAGGCCTCCATGGATTTGGGGGCTTCTCTTTTGAACGGTTAACCTCTTTCCGCAGTATGAGGGAATCGTAAATAACTTAATCAACGTGAATTTTGGTTCTCAATCCTGCCTAACTGACCCTCAAACTAGGGTAACGGCACACAGAGCGCTCCTTCATGCTGAATTTATTTACTCGTAGCTTTCCGCTTCGATATAGGTCAGCATCAGCTTGAGGTGCTTTTTAACGCTGTGTTTTACAAAACTATATTTATTTGATAAACAGATAAATATTTCCAGAACTCACTTTATTAATTCGTTTTACTTTGATGGATACATTTAAATAGCATCTTGTCTGTTATCCCAGAAGCAAACTATAAGAACGTCATGCTCATAAATCTTATAAAGAATAGAACAATTTTTGTGAACTACGCATTTTCTCAGTTGCAATTCATCATCAATTATTTGGTATAGGTAAGGGCTTTTAATAAGTATCTTAAGATATTTCTTTACTTTTCCTTCAAAATTTAATACTACTTTTTCACTCCATCTTTCGTACAGTTGCGCAGTAATTGCTTGGTAGGTAATTCCGGCCTGACTTCCAAATTTTAGGGCGAAACTCATTTTTTGATAAAATACCGTTCCGAAAACTCATTTAACGACATAGCTTCTCCCTTATCTTCATAAGAACGGATGCTTTTTGCTGCCATTTCCTTTATTTCTTGAGGGAGTGAGGCGTCTTTGCTAGTTTCGAACTGTATTTTCAAAGCCTTCAGCACTGCTTTAATAGCCTGCAACTGTTCGCTGTTTTCGGGATGTATTAATAGGCTTTCCATACAAACAAATTTAATGAAATTTATTTTAAGTATATATTGTTCCTATTAAGTATTAAGACGTGGTTCTAAACTTACCGAAAACACCCAACGGCAATTTGATGCCAGAAGTAGCTTGTAAGAACAGCTCACCAGTTTCTAAATTCTTAACCTGAGGGAATGATGTCTTAATCAAGTTTTCTACAATTACAGAAGAGAAACCTAAGGAGTAGGTGTTTAAAATTAGAAAGTGCTCTTGTGGGTCTAACAACTGCACCACATCCTGCATCATTTCTTGGATATGGTCTTCCAGTTTCCATTTCTCGCCGTTAGGTCCGTGGCCATAAGCCGGTGGATCTAAAATAATACCATTGTATTTTTTGCCTCTTTTCAGTTCTCTTTTTACAAACTTCAAAGCGTCTTCTACAACCCAACGTACATCTTTCAATTTAGAAAGCTCTTGGTTTTCGTTAGCCCAGTTTACTACTTGCTTAATCGAATCAACGTGGGTGGTATCAGCACCTGCTGCTTTAGCAATTAACGAAGCTGCACCAGTATAGGCAAAAAGGTTCAACACCTTAGGGCTTGGCGTTTTAAAACTTTTGATAGAAGAAGAAATGTAATCCCAGTTTACCGCTTGCTCTGGAAAAACACCTACATGCTTAAACGAAGTTAATCCTAAACGTAGGTTAATGCTTACTTCATCATTTTGGTAGTTTACATTCCAACGATCTGGAACACTTTTGTTGTGTCGTACCCATTCGCCACTAGTAGCCGAGCGACCTCTGAAAGTGATATGGGCTTTCTTTTTCCATTCCTCTGGCGACATTACCTTTTTCCAAACTGCTTGGGGTTCTGGTCTAGATAAAACCAAATTGCCAAAGCGCTCTAATTTTTCAAAATCGCCGCAGTCAATTAATTCGTAATCTTTCCAGTGGGTTGGGGTAAGCAGTTGTATCATGTATGGTTAATCTTTAAACAGAGGTGTAAAATGGCGATTTCGCTACCTGTCGTTTCCTAAATTGTGTAAAATAGGATTAAGATTTAACCTCATTTTCTTCAATTCTCACTTAGTGCGAAATGACGACAGACCGCAAAGATAGGAAAATTAAAATTTGTCTTTCGCAGCCTTCATGAAACGGCTCGCAAAAACGAAATCATTCAACTCCTGGATATCGGTTTTAGCAATTTCCTTATTAGAACCTTCCCAGAATTTTTTTCCTTCGTGCAAGAACATGATGTAGTCGCCGATACCCATTACCGAGTTCATATCGTGGGTAACCACCACTGTAGTGGTGTTATATTCTTCCGTAATCTCTTTGATCAATTCATCAATAACGATAGAAGTCTTTGGATCTAAACCCGAGTTAGGCTCATCGCAGAAAAGGTATTTTGGGTTCATGGCAATAGCACGGGCAATACCCACACGTTTCTTCATTCCTCCAGATAGTTCTGCCGGAAATAATTTATTCTTGCCCTCCAAATTTACTCTTTCTAAACAGAAATTAACGCGGTCTAATTTTTCACTTCTAGACTGGTCTGTAAACATATTCAAAGGAAACATGATGTTTTCTTCTACAGTCATCGAATCGAATAGGGCAGAACCTTGAAAAAGCATGCCAATTTCTTTCCTAATCTCAATACGTTCTTCAGTATTTAGCTGCGTAAAATCTCTATCATCATAGGTTACATTGCCCTGCTCCGGATGGTGCAGGCCAATCATGCATTTTAGGAGCGTTGTTTTTCCAGAACCCGACCCGCCAATAATTAGATTGGTAATTCCGGGCTTAAACTTTCCAGAAATCCCTTTTAAAACCTCGTTGTCGCCGAATGATTTATGTATATCTTTAATCTCGATCATAACATTAATTGGGTTACAATGTAATCGCAGGCCAAGATGCTGATACAACTTACCACTACTGCACGTGTACTGGCTTGGGCCACTTCTAAAGCACCGCCTTTAACGTAAAAACCTTCGTAAGCAGGTACCGATGTAATGATGAAACCAAAAACAAATGCTTTAACTAAAGCAACCGAAATGGTAAATGGGTTAAAGTCTGTTGTAATCCCTTGTATATATTCTGCTGGAGATACTGCGCCAGATAAAGTACCACCTAAGTATCCGCCAGTAATGCTTAACACCATAGAAATGATAACCAATACCGGCACCATGGTAATGCCAGCAATAATTTTCGGTAAAATCAAATATCCTGGGGCATTGATTCCCATAATTTCTAAGGCGTCAATCTGTTCTGTTACCCTCATGGTGCCAATCTCAGAAGAAATGGCAGAGCCAATTTTTCCGGCCAGTACAATAGCACTAATGGTTGGGCTAAGCTCTAAAATAGACGAATCGCGGTTAACAGATCCGATAATAGTTTTAGGTATGAAGTCGCTAACTAATTGGAAAGCAATCTGCAAGGTCATTACTGCTCCAATAAATGTAGAAATTATACTTATTAGTCCGAGAGAGCCTACCCCAATGAAATCCATTTGTTGAAAAATGGCCTTCATGTATATTTTCATTTTTTCAGGCCTTTTAAAAGCTGCTTTAAGCAACAAGATATATCGGCCAAAATTGGTAAAGTTCATTTAGTTAACGATTTGTTTATTTAACTCAATATTATACAAAGAAACAACAAAAATGTTCTGGCAGGTTCTATTTATTGAAAAAATATTACGGATTGAAATATTATTACCTTTTTTGCAAAACAAATTATACGGATATGAAAGCGATTATCACAGGAGTAACCAAAGGAATAGGCAAAGCGATAGCGATAGCATTAGCAAAAAAAGGATATGACATTATTGGTTGTGCAAGAAACAGTGAAGAATTGCGAGGTTTCGAGACAGAAATTAGAAGCTATGGTGTAAATGTATTGGCCATTAAGGCCGATTGCAGCAAGAAGGAAGAGGTAATTGCATTTATTGATAAAGCAATTGAATTTGCTGAAAAGATAGATGTTTTGGTCAATAATGTGGGCGTTTTCTATCCAGGAAGTTTGCTTGAAGAGGAGGATGATGTTTTTGAAATGCAACAGCAAACCAATGTAAATGCCACGTATTATATCGCCAAATACGTTGGTAAAATGATGCGTGAACAAGGTTTTGGGCATATTTTTAATATCTGCTCTGTAGCTAGTAAAATGCCTGTAGAAAATGCTGGAAGTTATAGTGTAACAAAAGCAGCGATGCTTAGTCTTAATCATGTATTGCGAAGGGAATTGGCAGCATACAAAGTAAAAGTTACTGCAATTATTCCGGGTGCTACTTATACTGCTTCTTGGGGAGGAACAACCCTAGATAAAGCAAAATTTGTACAACCAGAAGATGTTGCAGCAGCGCTAATCACAGTATTAAATCTAAGTGATGGTGCAAATGTAGACGAACTGACAATTACCCCTTCAAATTTTTAAGAAAGGACAAACACAAATGGAAAAGAAACTCTATAGAAACGAACATGACAAAGCAGTAGCTGGGGTAGCTTCGGGCTTAGCCGATTATATGCAAATAGATGTGACTATTGTTAGATTATTGTTTGTATTAACTACTATATTTTTAGCAGGTAGTGGCATATTGGCTTATATTGTTTTATGGATTGTAGCGCCGGTGAACAATGACCCGGCGGTGAAATACCAGAAGTTTAAAGACTATTACCAACAAAATCCGATGGGAGGTTCGGTGTTTAATTCGCCCGAGGCTTTTGGCAATCCGGCTCAGCAAACCGAGCAAACCAAGTGGAACACACCAAATGCAGATAGTTTTTCTAAGTTTGAGCCAAAGCCGGTAAAAACCAACGATACAGGTAAAACTGTAGTGGGCTTGATTTTATTGGTGCTCGGCGTTTATTTTTTATTGCGACAATTAGATGTGGTGCCGTACTGGTTCAATATCTTTAAGATCTATAAATTATGGCCATTGGCAATTGTTGCTTTAGGTGTAAGCTTAATTTTTAAAAACCAACGTAAAAACGAGTGGGAAACTTTTAAAAAAAATACAGAAGAGGCACAACGTAAAAACGGGAACAAAGTAGATGAAGCAGTGCCAAGCCAAGAAACTCCTCCATCTGTTGATGATGTTTCTAACGAGAACAAATATTAACTTCTAGCAGTTAACCAACAATTAAACAATTAACCTCCCGATAGCTATCGGGATTAAAAAATAACCTGAAATGAAATACGAAAGAATAATATGGGGTGTACTACTGCTTTTTGTAGGCGGTGTACTCTTGCTAGAGAACTTAAATGTAATTGAGTTTTACTGGAGAAACGTGTGGGGTTTTTGGCCAATATTCTTAATTATTGGTGGTGTAAACCTACTTTTAAATAGAAATGGTTCGCAAACTGGAAGCATTGTTTCTTTAGCAATTTTAATCATTACACTGGCATTTTTGTTTGTTAAAGGACAAGAAAAACCTCAACACAGCAATTGGTTTGGTTTCTGGAAAAATAAAAACATAGATGCAGATATCAACTGGGAAGATGAACATAATGGAAACGGTAAATTTGAAGGTGTGAAATTTTCGGAATCGCTTAACACTGCCGATACCGCAAAGAAGACCATTCTTAATTTATCAGGAGGCGGTACTTCCTTTAAATTAAAAGAAACTACCGATAGTTTGTTTGAAGCAAGCGTAAACAAAAAGAAAGGAAATTTCTCGCTTACCAAAACTACTACAGATACTACCAATACGTTAACTTTTAGGATGAATGATAGGCGTTACAAAGGGAACAAAAACAATTGGACATTTAATTCGGGAGGCAACGAAGTTGATGTTCGTATCAATACAGCGCCGCAATGGACTATGAATTTAAGCATGGGAGCTGGCGAACTGGATTTTGATTTAACTCAGTTTAAAATCAGAACCTTGAATTTTGATGGCGGTGCCGCAGATCTAAAAATAAAGATCGGAGATTTGCTTCCAATTGCAGATGTAAATGTGAAAACCGGTGTTGCTAATGTAGAAATTAAAGTGCCTCAGGGTTCTGGTTGTAGAATTAAAACACACACAGGCTTGGCATCTAAAGATTTCAAAGGTTTTGTGAAAAAAGACGATGGCTATTACGAAACGCCAAATTATCATACGTCTAAAAATAAAGTATTTATTAAATTAGATGGTGGTTTAAGCAATTTCGAAGTAGACACTTATTAAATAGAAAGTTGAGCAAAGCGAAATTCCTAAAATCGGGATAAATAGTTAAAAGCCCTAATAGTCTGTGCTGTTAGGGCTTTTTGAATCAAAAGAAATCGCTTGATAACATCTTATTGATGTTTTAAATTTTTAATTTTGACTTTTAACTTATCATACATTGTATACCATTGTTGTAAAAGGTAAACCGCAAGGCCCTTATTCTTTAGAAGAACTGAAAAAGCTGGATATTTTTCCAGATACTTTTGTGAGGAAACCCGGTATGGACGACTACAAGGAAGCTCATGAGTTAGAAGAACTTCGCCAACTTTTTGGGTTTTTGCAGCCTAAGCACACCCCTCAGTATTTTGCCAGTTTCGATCAGCGCTTAATGGCGTGGGCAATAGACTACTTTTTAATAACTGTTGTATATGCTGTGATCATTGCTGTTGCGGTTTTCTTTGTAGAGTATAAACAGATACGTATAGTGCTAGTAGTTGCAGGGTTTAGCCTTGTACCCTTAACAAAGTTCATCTATAACGTTATCGGCGATTGTTCTAAAACGCAAGGTACTATAGGTAAAAAACTAATGGATATTAAAGTAACTGACGATTACGGCACGAGGCTTAAACTTGTATCGTCAATAGTTAGAAATTTATCCAAGATTGTATCAAATTCAACATTAGGTTTTGGATACCTTTATCTCTTCCTTAATAGAAAGAACCAATGTTTACATGATGTGATTGCTTCTACTTTGGTAATTAAAGATAGGTTGCTTTAATAAGGTAACAGGTATCAGTGGTTAGTAGTCAGTTTGTTCTAGAACTTTTACTTTCGACTTCTCTTGATGTCAAATTCATTTTTAAGGTCATTTTCCTAATACCTGCCCCCTGATTACTAATCCCTAATTTCAAACTTTTGACTTACCTTTGTATATCATGCAAAAAGAAGCGATTTTGTTAGACGGAGGTTACTGCAATAGCTTAACCCAATATTCTAGGTTTGTAACACGAGAAGTAAACATTGGAGATACACCCATGGGTGCACATCATCCTATTCGCATACAATCTATGACCACCACCGATACCATGGACACTATTGGTACGGTAGAACAAACCATTAGAATGGTAGAAAGTGGTTGCGAATATGTGCGTATTACAGCGCCTAGCATTAAAGAAGCCGATAATTTGGCTAATATTAAGAAGGAATTGCGTTTGCGTGGTTACAATGTTCCTTTGGTGGCCGATATTCATTTTACGCCAAATGCTGCGGAAGTTGCAGCCCGAATTGTAGAAAAAGTACGGGTTAACCCGGGCAATTATGCTGATAAAAAGAAATTCGAAAATATAGATTATACCGATGCCGCCTATCAAGCAGAGCTCAATCGCATCTACGATAAATTTTCGCCATTGGTAAAAATTTGTAAAAAATATGGAACGGCCATGCGTATTGGTACTAACCACGGCTCCTTATCAGACAGAATTATGAGCCGATACGGAGATACGCCGCTGGGTATGGTAGAATCGGCAATGGAGTTTATCCGCATGTGCGAAGATTTGAACTATTATAATCTGGTAATTTCTATGAAAGCCAGTAACACGCAAGTGATGGTTCAAGCCTATAGATTGTTGGTGCAAACTATGGTAAAAGAGGGAATGAACTATCCTTTACACTTGGGCGTTACCGAGGCCGGTGATGGTGAAGATGGACGGATCAAGTCTGCCGTAGGTATTGGTACCTTACTTGCCGACGGTCTAGGCGATACCATTAGGGTTTCCTTAACCGAAGATCCAGAGTTTGAAGCGCCAGTGGCGAGGGCTTTAGCTAATCGTTTTGAGCGAAAGTCCGAAAGTCCGAAGTCCGAAGTCCGAAGTGATGAGGCATTAACCGTCATATCGAACAATGTGGAGAATCACGAAGTGCTCAGCGAAGCTAAATCTTTGAATAATGCTTTTGCCAGTAATGTAGCAGATGGGAAGGATCGGTTCGACAACGCTTTATCTTCAGACATCGGACATCGGACATCGGACTATTCGCCCTTCCAATATCATAGAAGAACTACTACAGAAATCGAAAACCTAGGAGGACATCAAGTACCCCGAGTAATCATCAACCTCGAAAAAGAAAATTTAAAAGACCCTGCCATTTTAAACTCGGTTGGTTTTAATTATTCCGCTTTGCTTGATAAATATAACCTAACCGATCAAGCTTGTGATCTGGTTTATTTGGGAGATCAGTTGCCTTCGTTCTCTTTTCCTGGCGGATTAAAACAACTCTATAGTTATCCAACTTGGCTAAGTTTAGCAAATAAGCAGAACTGCCACCCTTTGTTTACCATAGCTGATTTTATCAGTGCCGATGTAAAAGACAATCAGTTGAATTTCGTTAAGGTGTTGGCAGAAGATTTGGACGTTGAACAACTTTTGGGTTTAGATAAAGCCGTCCTTGTGTTAGCAACCAAGGCCGAAAATGCCATGCAAACCATCCGCCTAGCGTTTACAAAATTGTTAGCCGCTAATATAAAAATACCTGTAATTGTAGAGCGTGATTTTGAAGAAATAGGCTTAGAAGATTTCCAGTTGTACAGCTCTACAGATTTGGGTGGGTTATTAATTGATGGTTTTGGCGATGGTGTTTTTATCAAAGCAAAAGGCATTCCCTTAGCTGTAATTAACTCCACATCTTTTGGGATTTTACAAGCCACCCGTACCCGTATCTCAAAAACAGAATATATTTCTTGCCCAAGCTGCGGAAGAACCTTGTTTGATTTACAGGAGACCACCCAAGCTATTAGAGCGAGGACATCGCATTTAAAAGGAATAAAAATTGGTATTATGGGCTGTATTGTAAACGGTCCAGGCGAAATGGCAGATGCCGATTATGGTTACGTTGGTGCTGGCCCAGATAAAATTACGCTTTACCGCGGGCAAGAAGTAGTTAAGAAAAATGTAAAAACGGCCAATGCTATAGATGAACTCATCGGAATTATCAACGAAGATGGGAATTGGGTTGAAAAAGAGTTATAGTTTTAAGTTCTACGTTTTAGGTTGATTAGCGTTTTGCAGAAAAACTTAGAACTTAAAACCTATTACTTATATTCCCCAAGCGCTAACCACTACATTTCTGCTGCCACCATAATTACGGTGTTCGCACAGGTAAATACCCTGCCAAGTTCCCAAGTTTAACGTGCCATTGGTAATCGGAATTTGTACCGAGGCGCCCATTAATGAGGATTTAATGTGTGCAGGCATATCGTCATCGCCTTCGTAGTCGTGCTCGTAATCGGGATCGCCCTCAGGCACGGCTTTGTTCATCCAAGTTTCAAAATCAAGCCTAACAGTAGGGTCGGCGTTTTCGTTAATGGTTAGCGAAGCAGATGTATGTAGAATGAACACTTGTAACATTCCAGCTTTTAAAGCTCGTATTTCAGGTATGGCTTGCAGTATTTCATCGGTTATGAGATGAAAACCACGGCTGCGGGAGCGTAATTGTATTTGTTTTTGGAGGAATTGCATAGCTACCGATTGTTAAATACTATCCAAAAACCTCAAACTCTTTTCACAAACCTCAAAAAGTTGCGGCGGCAACGTCTCTCCTGGATAAGGATGTACAGCCGCATACACATGATTGGCGCCTTCAATTTTTACTAATCTACTGGACAAATTGGCATTGGCTAATTTTTCTGCAGTTTCAAAAGGTACATTTACATCATCATCGCCCTGTACAATTAACCAAGGAACATTTACTTTTTTAGCAGCCGATAGAATGTCTAGCTTTTCTCTATTCTCCTCAAAATCGTCCAATAAAGAAACATTTAGCGGCATTTTTTCTTTGGTTCGGACATTAATTACCTCAATTTTTCCATCTTTCTTCCAATCCTTTTCTTGTTCTTTTTTCCATAAACTACTAAAATCAGCGATAGAGCTCCAAGTAACTAGGCCTTTTACATACGGATTGGTTGCAGCTTGTAAAATGCTTAAGCCACCTCCACGACTATGGCCAATCAGATAAACTTCAGATACGCCAAGAAATTTAACCGCATGATTAATTACAATATCGATGTCTAATAATTCTTTGCTAAACGTGTTCGATGCAAAACTTTCTAAATCACTCACCTCATTTGGTTTTTCGGCATTTACTCCGCTATGCGATAAATTAAATTTTAAGTAGCGATAGCCGTTTTGCGCAAAATACCTGGCTGTTAAATGATGGGCACCCCAATCTTTAAACCCTTTAAAGCCGTGTACAAAGATAATTACTGGAGTATTTGTATTGTTCTCGTCGTAAGTTAAATCTCCATATATAGGCATGCCGTAAGCGCCTATTAGTGAAAACTTTTCGTTATGTATCGTCATTTTTCTAGCTATTCAATTAATGGGTAAAACTAATTTACAACAAAATAAAAGCATTTTTTGATTTTATAACCTTCAGAGTTGGGACAATCAATAGCGCTTTGTTAATTTAAAACCGTTCTAAATTAGCCTAAATTACAGCTTAATGACAGATAAGCCCAATTGCGTTGTTACTTTTGTTGCGCTAAAATAAATAGGGCTAACCATTTTGGAATATTTAAAGATTATTGCATTTACACATAAGCACATTGACCTAAAGGCATTAGGAAAATTGGTTATCTGTGAGCAAACGTTGGACGATAGGTTGCGTAATATCCAGTCTGAGCTGAATATCAAAGAGATATTTTATGTTGGCACCTGTAATAGGGTCGAGTTTATTTTTACTTCTTCGTCTCAATTAGACAAATCATTTATTTCTAGGTTTTTACATGTATTGGATATGGGGCTTCCTGAAGAATACATGGAGAAGTTTATCGCTAATGTTTCTACTTATGAACAAGTTGAAGCGTTTAATCATTTATTGCGTACTTCTTGTTCTTTAGAGAGTTTGGTTGTAGGTGAGAAAGAAATTTTAGCGCAGGTGCGCAGAGCTTATGAAGCTTGTAAAGTAGCTGGTTTTACCGGTGATTACATGAGAATGATCATGAACCGTGTGGTGAAAACAGCAAAAGAAGTTTATACCCATACCAATATATCAAGAAATCCAGTATCTGTGGTTTCGCTAGCTTACAGAAAACTACGTGAGCTTAATATGTGCGCTAATTCCCGCTTGCTAATTATCGGTGCAGGCGAAACCAATAATAACATTGCACAATATCTAAAAAAACACAAGTATTCTAATTTTTCTGTCTTTAATAGAACGATAGAGAAAGCAGAAAGTTTAGCAAAAGAGCTAAATGGGAAAGCTTTTCATTTAGATGAGTTGACTAATCATAAAGAAGGATTTGATGTGATCATTACTTGTACTGGTGCTACAGAACCTATTTTAACTTCAGAAGTTTATACTGGTTTGCTTAACGGAGAAACTGGCAAAAAGGTAATTGTAGATTTAGCAGTGCCTAATGATACAGCTCTAGAAGTAAGACAAAATTTTCCAATTCATTACATCGAAGTGGATTCGTTGAAAGAAGTGGCTCGTAAAAATATACAAGAACGTTACGACGAATTGGTTCATGCAGAACACATCATTGAGGATAACATCAAAGAATTTGAACTTGTGCTGCGCCAGCGACGTATAGAGTTGGCCATGAGCGAAGTGCCAAAGAAAATCAAAGCTATTAAAGAAAAGGCGGTAAATACTGTGTTTGCCAACGAAATTAATGCGCTAGATGAAGAAGCGAAAGCCGTTTTGGAACAGGTAATGAACTACATGGAGAAAAAATACATCAGCGTGCCAATGTTGATGGCTAAAGATATTCTAGTTAAGAATAGCTAAGTTGTAAGTTTTACGTTGTAGGTTATAAGTAGCCAGCCAACTTTACAACATTCCAACCTTTCAACAATATAACAATCCAACAATAGCGCAATTTTCTTATTTTAGCGCAAAATCATAATATACAGTGAAGAAAGTAATTATCGGAACCCGCGGTAGTGACCTAGCCCTTTGGCAAGCTAACTACACCAAAGACAGATTAGCCAGTATTGGCATCGAGGCAGAACTTAAAATCATTAAAACGCAGGGCGATAAAATCCTTAATCTTCGTTTAGATAAGCTAGAAGGAAAGGGCTTTTTTACTAAAGAACTGGAAGAGGAACTGCTTAACGGTACAATTGATATTGCTGTGCATTCGCATAAAGACCTGCCTACTACCAACCCGCCGGGCTTAATCATTGCAGCGGTTCCTGAAAGGGAAGATCCAGCAGAATTATTATTGATTTTGAAAGACTGTGTAGAGGTAAGCTACAAACTTTCTTTGAAAAAAGGCGCAATGGTGGGCACGTCATCTAATCGCCGCAAAGCGCAATTGTTGGCGCTAAGGCCCGATCTAAATATCGAAGATTTACGGGGTAACGTACCAACACGTATCCAAAAGCTACGTGACGAAGATTACGATGCCATTGTTTTAGCAAGAGCAGGTGTTAATCGTTTAGGTTTAGATTTAAGCGAATTTCATGTAGAAGTAATCGATCCAACGGAGATTGTTCCTGCGCCAGCTCAAGGAGCATTAGCTATCCAAATTAGGGAAAATGATACCGAGCTTTTTAACGAGCTTCAGAAGATAAATGACCCAACCGTTGTAGAAGCCATTGAAGTAGAAAGAAAAGTGCTCAATCTTTTCGAAGGTGGCTGCCACATGCCGTTAGGTTGTTTTTGTAGAAAAGAAGCTGGCGAATTTGAAGTTTGGACATCTAAAGCAGAAACTGCAGAAGATTTTCCAGATCGTTTATTTTTAAGAGCTGCCTCAACCGCAGGTTTGGCCGAGAAAATTGTTGATAAATTTAAAGCAGATAGAAAGTTGCCTGCCAAAGTGTTTATTTCTAGAGAAGTTGGCGAAAATAGTTACTTCCGCAAGGCTTTAGCTAAAAATAACATAGAGATCGATGGACGTTCTTTAATCCGCACATTTCCTATTGTGAATAAACTGGATGATTTTTTCCTGAAAAATGCAGATTGGATTTTCTTTAGTAGCAGAAATGGCGTGGAATATTTCTTTAAATTAAATCCGGTTTTACCTAAAAAAGTGAAGTTTGGTGTAGTGGGTCGTGGTTCGGAAGATTCGTTGCGCAAGTGTGGACATTTGGCCAGTTTTGTAGGTGAAGGAGGAGAGATAGAAGAGGTGGCCGAAGATTTTGCCAAAGCAGCAGAGGGCCAAACGGTAGTTTTCCCTCGTGCACAAGACTCTTTGTTAACCATGCAGAAGTTTTTAACGCCTACTACCAAAGTTATCGATTTGCCTATCTATGAAACTGTAATAGAAGAAGATGTGGATGGAACGTCAGCAGAAGTTTTGGTGTTTACTAGCCCAAGCAATGTAGATGCTTATTTTGCAGAAAATTTATTAGAGCCCGGACAAAAAGTGATTGCCATTGGTAATTCCACGGGAAAAAAGTTTGACGAAATGGGTGTGAAATATGCTTTGCCTTATTCGCCTGATGAAATTGGCTTGGCAGAAGCAGTTTTTGGGATATAAAGCCCTACCAAACCTCTCTAAAAAGGCGGGGTTTTACAGTTTGTCATCCTGAGCCTGTCGAAGGATTTTAAGTGAATTGTTATCCAAACGTAAAGACTTTACAAATGACAGAAGCATCAGATAATAATGCGTCTGTCTTTGCATTTTTGCAGTATAGGTATTTTGTGTTAGAAAGCAGAAATGTTGTGAAATAAACCCGATAGCAGTGAAATCCTTTTTGTTGGTGTTATTTCGACGAGGAACGAGGAGGAACTCTAAGTTTATAGTGTCTATGTAACAGATTTCTCTCTACGTTCGAAATGACGGAGTGAGGAGACAAAAAGATGAAACGAATAGCGGGACTGAATAGAATTATTGCATTGCAAGTGCTTTTCAAAAACAAAAAATATAAAATTTTAAGTTTCGATACTTGATACTAAAATCTTGATACTATGATGCACAGACCACGTAGGCTTAGAAAAAATCCCGTTGTAAGAGAGATGGTTGCCGAAACGAAGTTATCGAAAGATATGTTCATTTACCCATATTTTGTAGTGCCAGGGAAAAATGTAATCCATCCAATAGATGCCATGCCAGGGGTCAGCCACTTTTCTACCGATACTTTATTGAAAGATGTAGAAAAAGGCCTAAACTTAGGTGTAAATAAAATTATGCTTTTTGGTGTGGGCGATGAAAAAAGTGCCGATGCAAAATCTGCTTATGATAGCAATTCATTAGTGCCGGTTTCGGTGAGGGAATTAAAAAAGCAATTTGGTGATGATTTATATATTGTTACTGATGTTTGCGTTTGCTCTTACACCAACCACGGCCACTGCGGTATTATGCACAATGATTATGTACAGAATGATGTAACTGTTGAGCTGATTGCCAAAATGGCCTTGGCACATTCGGAAGCTGGTGCAGATATGTTGGCGCCCTCTGATATGATGGATGGACGTGTTGTGGCAATCCGTGAAAAGTTAGACAGTAACGGTTTCGAAAATGTTGCGGTAATGAGCCATGCAACAAAGTTTGCTTCGGCCTACTATGGTCCGTTTAGAGAAGCCGCAGATTGCGCCCCCAGCAAAGGCGATAGAAAAGCCTACCAAATGGATTTCCGTAACCCAGATGAAGCGGTGAGAGAGGCTTTGTTGGATGAAGCAGAAGGCGCAGATGTGCTTATGGTAAAACCAGGTTTAGCATATTTGGATGTAATTGCAAGGCTGAAACAAAATACCAAATTGCCAATTGCGGTTTATAACGTATCTGGCGAATACTCGATGATTAAAGCTGCGGCCGAAAGAGGCTGGATAGACGAACAAAAAGTAGTGATGGAAACGATGTACGCCTTTGCTAGAGCGGGAGCAAGCATTATTACCACTTACCACATTAGAGATATTGTAGAGAATAAATGGATGTAAAAGTAGTAGGTAATAAGTTTTACGTATTAAGTTGAATTGCAGTTCCAAACGTAAAACCTATAACTTACAACCTATAACTTAAAAAATGCAAGATATATCAAGGGCCAAATCGGCCGAGTTGTACGAAAAATCAAAAACTTATTTTCCTGGTGGGGTAAACTCGCCAGTGCGGGCTTTTAAATCGGTGTACGGTACGCCATTGTTTATTCAAAAAGGAGATGGGCCATATATTTGGGATGCCGATGGTAACCAATTTATTGACTTTTGTGCCAGTTGGGGTCCGTTAATTTTAGGGCATAACAACGCAAAAATTAGAGAGAAAGTAACCGAAGTAATGCAAAATGGTATGAGTTTCGGTGCGCCAACAGCTTTAGAGAACGAATTGGCAGAATTGATTATCAAGAACAACCGTTTTGTAGAGAAAATTCGGTTTACCAGTTCGGGTACCGAGGCGGTAATGTCGGCCATTCGTTTGGCTAGAGGTTACACTGGCAAAAATAAAATCATCAAGTTCGAAGGTTGTTACCACGGACATAGCGACTCGCTTTTGGTAAAAGCAGGTTCTGGTTTGGTTACTTTTGGCGAAACTTCATCAGCAGGTGTGCCAAAAGCCTTTGCTGATGAAACCATTGTAATTGCTTTGAACGATAAAAATGCTGTTACCGAAGCTTTTACACAATTTAAAGATGATGTTGCCGCGGTGATTATTGAAGGTATTCCGGCTAATAATGGTTTGCTGATACAAGACCAAGGCTACATTGAGTTTTTAAGTGAAACTTGTATAGCCAATGGCGCTTTATTGATTTTTGATGAAGTAATTACTGGCTTTAGGGTAGGTTTTGAAGGTGCTGCGGCGCATTATGGCATCAAGCCTGATATTGTAACCTACGGGAAAATTATTGGTGGTGGTTTGCCAGTGGGAATGTATGGTGCATCTAACGAGATTATGGCGCACATTTCTCCTGATGGTGGTGTTTACCAAGCGGGTACGTTGTCCGGAAACCCGGTAGCGATGGCAGCTGGAATTGCAGCCTTAACGATTTTAAGTAGCGAAGGTTTTTACGAAGAATTAAATGCTAAAGCACAAACTTTTGTGAACGATTTGAAAGCGCACATTGCCGATAAGAGGTATGAGTTGAAGATTTTTACAGTAGGTTCTATTTTCTGGTTTGCTTTTACTGACAAAGACATTAAAACTGCCGAAGATATTGATCCAGCTAGCATGGAAAAATTCAAAATCATGCACCGTGAATTGTTGAACAGAGGGATATATTTTGGCCCATCGGGTTATGAGGTTGGTTTTGTGAGTGCAGCACACACAGCTTTACAGTTGGATAAAGCAAAGCAAGCGATATTTGAAGCTTTAGAAGTGGTGTACCGCTAAATATCACTCGTCATTTCGATGAGGAGGAACGACGAAGAGAAATCTATAAGTAGTATAGCTCAAAAAAGAATTTCTCTTGTCTTCGAAATGACGATAATTAGAGCGTTTGTTAGTTATAGACAATTGGTTCACTAAACCCAATTGAAGTGGAAAATGCTTTTCGTGAGTGTTATCCTTTAATGGTGTGTCACGCTGAGTTTATCGAAGCGTTGTGAGATATGAAATAGATTCTTCGACAAGCTCAGGGTGACAGAGGTAAACAAAAGATTGCAACAAAAAGCGGGACTGAAATAACCGAAGCATTACAAAAACTGCTTTTCAAAAAATAATAATTAATTTTAGTTGCCCTTTGAGGGGGCTTGAGGTATGAAGAAATCCATTATCATATTTTATATTTTACTGTTTTACGCTTTAGGCCAGCTCATTAGTTGGGGCGCATTGGTGGTAAAAATTGATGCCAGCCGTATGCCAATGATTATGGGCGAGGGAGCGGTTTTTTTGTTTCTATTGGGTATAGGCGCATATTTTATTCATGCTTCTATTAAAAAGGAGCATCGTTTAAAAGAACAACAGCAAAACTTTTTAATGTCGATTACCCATGAGTTGAAATCGCCCTTGGCTGCAATTAAACTTTCTTTACAAACTATTGTGAGAAGAGAATTGGATAAAGAACAGCGCACCACTTTAATTAGAAACTCGCTGAAAGATGTAGAACGTTTAGATGATTTAGTAGAAAATATGTTGCTGGCTACCAAAATAGAAAGCAGAACATATTCCTTCCCTAAAGAGAAATTCAATTTCTCGGATTTGGTAACGAGGATATCGGATCGGTTGCAAGTTCACTCTTGTGGATGCGAACAAATTATTTCTACCAAAATTGAAGATGACATTGAAATTGAAGGTGATCAATTTGCGCTATCTTCGGTAGTAACCAATTTAGTAGAAAATGCTGTAAAATATTCTGGTCCATGTGCCGAAATAACAGTAGAATTGTGCCAAAATGACGGTAAGCCTAAATTAGTGGTTTCTGATAAAGGTTTGGGCATTCCTGATAGCGAAAAGATGCATATTTTTGATAAATTTTACCGTGTGGGCGATGAAAATGTGCGTAAAAGTAAGGGTACTGGACTTGGCTTATTTATTGTTAAGGAAGTATTACAAAACCACGACGCTGATATTAGCGTTAAAGATAACGTACCTCACGGTGCAATTTTTGAAGTAACATTTAATTAATATGTCACAAAAATTAAGAGTGCTATTGGTTGAAGACGAAGATCATTTGTTAGATGCCATCAAATTAAACCTCGAACTAGAAGGTTATAAAGTTCATGCCGTTAAAGACGGAAAAACAGCGTTGAAAATTTTCAAAGAAGAGCGCTTCAACTTGGTAATACTAGATGTAATGTTGCCAGAAATGGATGGTTTCCAAGTTTGTGAAACTATTCGTTTAGAAAATACCGAAGTGCCTATTTTGTTCTTAACCGCTAAAAATACTAGCGAAGATAGGGTAATGGGACTGAAAAAAGGAGCCGATGATTATTTGGTAAAACCTTTTAACCTAGAAGAATTGATTTTACGTGTAGGCATTCTAGTAAAACGCAGTTTAAAATCAGACGATTTAAAAGAACTAAATTCTTATAAAATTGGCGATAAAACCATCTATTTCAATTCTTTTGAGTTGAAACAAGATGACGGTACGGTAGTGCCATTAACCAAGAAAGAAACCATGCTCTTGAAGCTTTTAATTGAGCGTAAAAATGAAGCGGTTTCTCGTGAACAGATTTTGGAGACAGTATGGAATTACGATGTGTATCCCTCTACAAGAACTATTGATAATTTCATTTTAACGTTCCGTAAATACTTCGAACCCGATCAAAAAAATCCAGTTTATTTCCACTCAATTAGAGGAGTGGGTTATAAATTTACTGATATTCATTAATGTACAACAAGCTCGGAAGATATGTATTGATGGCAATCTTCGCCTTTTCGGCATTGGTTAGTGTTTACTTTTACCAGTACCAGTTGGCGTTGATTTCTGCAACTTTGAGTGCCTTTATTTTATGGAGCCACATCAAGCAAAGTTCGGTATTGCTAGCCTCCAAACATTTTAAAAATTCTGATTACGAACGTGCAGAGCAAGTATTAAATGAAGTGAACAGGCCAGATATGCTATCTAAAGGCAGAAGGGGTTTTTATGAGTTTATGCGGGCAAACATTGCGTTGAAACGCGAAGATTACGAAACGGCAGAGTATCATTTTCAAATCGCTAGCCGCTATCCTTTGGGTGGTAAAAACGATAAGGCTTACGTTTTAATTCATTTAGCTAACTTAGCGCTCCGAAAAAGAGATGCGCAAAAAGCTTTGGTTTATACAGAAAGAGCAAAAGAATTAGCCACCTCATCGCGAGCAATAGAAATTATAAAAAATATAGAGAAAGAAGCCGAGAAATTGGCGAATTAAGAAACATGGAGAACAATTTATTTTTAGACGCAGCACTTTCAAAACAAACAGAACGACCACCGGTATGGATGATGAGACAAGCCGGTCGTTTTATGCCACAATACTGGGAAATTAAAAACAAGTACTCTTTTTTAGAAATGTGCAAAACTCCAGAAATTGCTGCTGATGTGACCATGTTGCCCGTAGATTTATTGGGTATAGACGCAGCGATTTTGTTCTCTGATATTTTGGTTACCGGCGAGGCAATGGGCGGAGATTTAAGCTTTACCCAGGGCGTGGGACCTAAATTTGCCAACCCGGTGCGTACCGAGGCAGATATTGATGCACTAGCAACGGATTGTTTGGATAAACTACAATATGTTGCAGATGCGATTAAAGTCATTCAGCAACGGTTAAATGGCAGCATTCCGTTAATTGGCTTTGCTGGTGCGCCATTTACGGTGATGAGTTATTTGGTAGAAGGCGGCTCGTCTAAAGATTTCAAGTTAACGAAGTTGTTGATCCACAACCATCCAGAATTAGCGCATAAATTGTTGGCTAAAATTGCAAAGGTAACTACCGACTATTTAAACTTACAGATCGAGGCTGGTGTAAATGCTTTGCAACTGTTTGATAGTTGGGCTTTAGCGCTGTCTTGGAATGATTATCAAGAATTCTCGCACCAATATAACCAACAAATTATTGCTGGTTTAAATAGAACAAACATTCCGGTAATTTCTTTCTGTAAAGGAAGCTCTGTTTTTGCACCAATTATGGCAGAAGCTAAACCTGATGTAATTTCTGTGGATTGGAATGCTGATTTGTTGAACATCAAAAAGGCTTTGCCAGCGGGAATTGCGGTACAAGGAAACTTAGATCCTCATATTTTGTATGCAGACCAGCCGGTAATTAAAAAACACATTCATCAACTATTTGAAAGAATGCGTGGCGAGAATGGATTTATTTTTAACCTAGGTCACGGTATCATGCCTGATATTCCTTTCGATAATGTAAAATATGCTATCGACGTAGTGAAAGCGTTTCGTTATTAGCTTCTATTGAAGTAGGTTTGATTAGGAATTTGTATTTAATTATATTTGAGTGTTAGTTAGCTATTAAATTGTTTTGAAATGAGAAGAGCAGAAGTAATTAATACAATACAAGAAATGCCTGATGAATTTTCGGCAGAAGAGTTGATAGAGCGTATTTTATTACTCCAAAAGATAGAGGAAGGCTTAGATCAAGTTAAGAAGGATAATGTGTTATCAGAAGAAGCCGCTGCGAAAAGATTAGAAAAATGGCTAAAGTAGTTTGGACTGAAAAGGCGATTGAAGATTTAGAAAATATAGCTAGCTTTCATAGTCAATATTCGGAAAATTATACATCTTCACTGATTAAAAGATTGTTTAACAAACCTAATCTCTTGAGACAAATGCCCGAAATGGGAAGGCTCGTTCCAGAAAAAAATGATTTGTCAATTCGCGAGCTAATCATCGGCAATTATCGAATAATCTACCAATATCAAAGTGTATTAGATTCGATTTCTATTCTTACTGTTCATCATTCATCTGTTCCATTTAAATAATTATTTTAATGGAAGCATATTACTTTTATATCAAAGCAACACACATTGTATTCATGGTAAGCTGGATGGCCGGCTTATTTTATGGTGTTCGCTTGTTCATCTATCATACAGAGGCTAAGCAAAAGCCTGAGCCAGATAAAACTATTTTAACTAACGAGTACGCTAAAATTACTGCAAGGCTGTGGAGTATCATTACCACGCCAGCCATGATTTTAACCGTAGCGGCAGGCACGCTAATGCTGTATTTAGTGCCTGGTTTGCTTTTAAACCCATGGATGCACGTAAAACTAGGTTTTGTACTTGCTTTGTTGGTTTACCACTTTATTTGCCAGCGAGTAATGAAAAAACTGCGCAAAGGTACTTCTACTTGGACCTCTAACCAATTGCGCTTATGGAACGAAGTAGCTACCATTTTGTTGGTGGCTATTGTATTTACCGTAATCTTAAAAAGTGCGGTAGATTGGGTGTATGGCTTAATTGGTTTAATCATTTTTTCGGTGGTAATTATGATGGCTGTGAAATTATATAAGAGATACAGAGAGAAAAGAGGAGAGTAAAAATATCAAATAGATTGCTACGTCGTTCTTTCTCGCAACCACGTTAATAGCAATGTTATCGCGAGAACAGTTTCTTCCGTCTGTTTCGGAAAAGTAATTTTTTGATGAAAAAACATCTATTTTCTTTCTTTATCATCCTATCTAGCTGTTCGTTGTATGCTCAGCTAAACAATGCCTATTTATATAACCGCATTCGTCCGGCTGATAGTTTAACCAAAGAATTGCATCTTAATTTCTATAATTTTAACTATGTTAGAAATTATGAGTATAGCAATGATTTCCACGATGGTTATACGCTTTATGGAACGCAAATAGAACCGCAACTGGTTTATTATGCCCATCCCAACTTAGCGATTACAGCAGGAGCTTATTTAAGAAAAGACTTTGGTAACGAACGAGGTTTGTACGATGCCAAGCCTTTATTTAGCCTTAAGTATAGCAAAAAAAAGGATTTAACCCTAGTTTTTGGGAGTTTAGAAGGAAATATACAGCATAACTACATAGAACCTATCTACAATTTTGAGCGAAAAATTACTACACCAATTGAATACGGTACACAACTTTTAATTGATAAAGAGAAATTTAGTTTAGATGCTTGGATTGCTTGGGAGAAAATGATTTACAAAGGAGATGCTGCAAAAGAGCGCATTGTAGGCGGCTTTACTACAGATTTTACTTTGTTTAAAAGTAACGATTGGAAATTGACTATTCCTGTGCAGTCGTTATTTTATCATACCGGCGGACAGATTGATGTCCTAGATAATATCTCGATATCTACACTATTTAACGGTGCTACCGGATTTACCTTGAGCAAGCAAATAGGTTATAATGTAAAGAAAGTGTACACCAATAATTACGTTGCTGCTTATAAAGACTTTTCGCCAACTAAGCTACGGGCTTATAATGGGGGGTATGGCTTGTGGCTAAATGCCGGCGCTGATACACGTTGGGGTAATGTAGCTGCTTCTTACTGGAAAGGAAATCAGTTTCTTACCATTAAGGGAATGCCGTTATATCAATCAGTTTCTGAGAACTTAAACAATAATGGTTTTACGCAGAAGCAGCGTAATATTTTGATGTTGAGATACGTTTATCAAAAGCAATTATTACCAAATTTATATCTTGACGTACGTTTTGAACCTCACTTTGATTTTGATAAAGCGGAGAAAAATTTACAGTTTAACCATTCTTTCTTTTTAACCTACAAGGAGAATTTTAAATTGTTCAAGCTAAAAAAGTAAGCTATTGTTTGGGTGGTAGCGCATTTATCTTAACCATTAAATCTGTAGCAAACTTGTTGTTTGGCGCTAGCTGTAGCACTTTTTGCAAGTCGTTTCTAGCGAATTCATATTGCTTAGTGTCGTAGTAAATGGCGCCCCTCATAATATAGGCAGAAGTGTAATTTGGATCTATTTTTATTGCTTCGGTTAAATCGGCAATAGCCAAATTATTTTCTTTTCTCTTATTATACAAAATTCCTCTATTTAGTAAGGTCTTCACATAACTCGGATTAATTTTTAGAGCCTGATTGTAATCGGCGAGTGCCAAGTCGTAGAAAAACTGTGCGGTATACACTATTGCTCTGTTTGCCCAAGCTTCAGAAATGTTGGCATCTAGCGAAATCGTCTTGCTGAAATCTTTTACTGCATTGGTAAAATCTTTTTTTCTATAAAATATCGTTCCTCGGTTAAGATAAGCTTTGGTATAGTTAGGGTTTATCGAGATCGCTTTATTATAATCGAACATAGCCGAGTCTAAGCTGTTCCTATCTGCATTTGCAATGCCGCGGTTGTACAGTAATTGCGCATCGTTGGGCGCTATTGCCAAACCCGCACTATAATCGGCAACGGCAGCGTTATGGTTTTTTCTTAAGTTATTGCATAAACCTTTTTGAAACCAACCGTCTACATACTTGGGATTTATTCTTAAAACTTGTGAGTAATCTTGAATAGCCATGTCGTAATTGCCAGTTTTATAAAAACACTGTCCACGATTGTACCAAGCATTAACACTATTTGGTGATTTGCTAATTACCTCGTTAAAAATTGGAATAGCTTCCGTGTATTTTCCGGTGTTATAGAGTTGAGTACCCTTGGTTAACAGGCTATTTACATCTTGAGCTTGGGCGGTAAATATTTTGCCAATTAACAAAAGGAGCATTATGTTTTTTGATATCGTTTTCATGGTTGCTAAGGTTTGCTAACCAAATTTAGTTGTGTTGCATGGTAAAACTATCCGTATTTATGGGTATTTTACCTAGTGGCGTAACAGGGCAATCAATAGAACAAGTAATGAGGTAGCGAAGCCAATAAGCAGCAAAGCGATAATCAGCTTGTTTCTTTTCTTTCCATCTGCTTTAATATGTAGCCAGATCAGAAAACTGGCAATGCCGAAAGGGTAGGAGATTATTGCCGCCATCCAATAAATCCAAATGTAGCCTGTACAAACAAACCAAACTGAAAAAATGGTAGCTATACTAAAAAGAAAATCGTTTTTTGTTACTTTCATCATGCTGCGCTAGTTTGTCAAAACTAAGCAGTTTTAAGCAAGAACTACTCCGTATTTTACGGTATTAATAACGGCTCTACATCAATTTTTTTGGCCAAGTTATTAAGGTCTTCTACAACAGCGTTTATCAACGGAATGCCAGATGTTTTACGTGTCAACTCAAATTGATATTCAGGCTCTCCTGGGATGATGACTTGTTTGTTTTCATCAACAGTTTTTGCGTTTTTGAAACGTCCTATCCAGTTATCTAAATGATTTTTGAAGTCTTGTGCGGGGCGGAAACCGTCTACACGCATGGCGCCTAAGAAGTGTCCAATGCCTTCGCCCACCGGATTTGGATCTGGTTCTAAGAAAGCTACGAAAGGCGGAACCCAAGGGCCATAATTGGCACCAGAAAGCACAGCCGATAAAATATCTACCGTAGCTCCCAAGCCGTAACCTTTATGGCTGCCATGGTCTTTATCGCTACCTAGCGGAAGTAAAGAGCCGCCTGCTTTTAGTTCATTTGGATTTGTAGAACCGTTGCCATCTTTATCTTGTACCCAGCCATCTGGAATTTCAGCATTGGCTCTCTGGGCAATCTCTAATTTACCATTTGCAGCAGCGGCGGTAGCCATATCTACCACCACCGCTGGGTATTTGCCAGCTGGAAAAGCGTAACACATCGGGTTGGTACCCAGCAAGCGCTCGTTGGCATAAGTAGGAGCAACCAGCGGACTAGCATTGGTCATGCTAATGCCAATCATATCTTTTTCTACCGCCATTAAAGCATGATAACCTGCAATTCCGAAGTGATTAGAATTTTTAACCGAAACCCAGCCGCTACCATATTTTTCTGCTTTTTCTATGGCTACCTTCATGGCGAATGGTGCAACAACTAAACCTAAACCCGCATCGCCATCTACTGTGGCAGTGGTTGGTGTTTCGTGTATTATACGAATGTTCGGTGTCGCATTAATTCTGTTTTTCTCCCATAAGCGATAGTAACCACTTAATCTTGCTACACCATGCGAGTCAATTCCTCTTAAATCAGAACGAACTAAAACATCTGTTGCTAAAGTAGCATGCTCATTAGAACAGCCCATTTTTTTAAAAACATCGTAGGTAAAGGTCCTTAATTTTTCTTCGCTGAAAGTAATAAACATGGTTGAATTGTTTGGTTAACTGGTTAATCGGTTAACTGTTGAAATACCAGTCAAAAATTGTTTTGTGTTCTTTTGTGATTATAATTCTTTGTGCCTTTGTGATTAAATTTATTCAATCATTTACTCATTCAAAACTCAACCATTCTCTCAGGCAAGTATCAAAGTAAAATCGCCTCCTAAAGGTTCAAAGTTTTCTATCAAGGATGAAATAAAATCATCTCCATATTCTACGTACATTGGTGCTAAATTGGCAATACGTTCCTGTAAAGTCCCACCCGGAAACAAGCGTTTCTTGAGGTTTTCAATTTGAACAATAGATACTTCGTGGTTTCTCTTTTCGGCTTTAAAAAATTTCTTCTCTAATTTTAGAAGTTGCTTTTCGGTTTTGGCAAGCACCGCATCTGCCGATACTTCCAATGTTTTGTCAATCTTAAATGCGTTTAATTTAATCTTATCAAATACAGCTTTGATATTGGCTTTTTCATCATTTAGATGAAGTGAAGCATTGCTGTTCGCAGCAATCCATCTTTTTTGTAGTTCTTCTGTGCTTAAGAAAATATCTTCGAAGCTAAATCCTAGTTTGTTTAAGTTAGCAAAGCTTCTTTTGTCTATCACTAATGCAGAGTTTCGAAGCAAAAGTACCGGGAAATTTACTTTATAGAAATCGAAGTTTGCTTTTAATTGCATCCAATAAGAAACTTCGGCACCGCCGCCAATGTAAGCAACATTTGGTAAAATTACCTCTTGGTAGAGAGGGCGCATGATTACATTAGGGCTAAACCTTTCGGGATGTTGTTTTATTTCCGCAAGTATTTCAGCTTCTGTAAATTTAAGCTCGGTATGGTTAACTGTATATAAATCTCCCTCCTTGATAATCCTTTCGCGAAGATTTTCCTTTAAATAAAAGAAGTTGATATCACGACCATTAACTTGGGTTTTGTAATCCCTTTCTTCTAATGTTTTGCTTGTCTCTTCGGTTAATTTAGCACTATTTTGTTGGGTAATATCGCTTATCACGATTTCTGCAAATTGTGCTTTTAAAGCAACGTCATCCGCATTAATAATAACTAAGCCATATTGCTCGAACAAACTATTTACCAATACACGAGTAGCATCGGCTAGGTTTTCGTTTTCTAAGTATGCTTTTTCTACTAGCTTGCCCAATTTTTTGCCATTTTGGCTTATACCCAAATATCCTTTATAAGCTTGTACTGCAGCGGCTACGGTTTTGGTACTTAGTCGGCCCGTTGCGCCATTTGTCTGCTGTATCCAGCTGATATTTTTTTCATCTACATGAACGTGATTAATTTCTTCAAAATCGTGATCTTCGGTAGCCATCCAATAAATGGGAACGAAATTCTTTTCTGGATAGGCAATTTTAAGCTCCAAAGCCAAATTAATTGTAGTTACAATTTTATAAATGAAATACAGAGGGCCAGTAAATAGGTTGAGCTGGTGACCGGTAGTAACGGTGTAGGTGCTAGCGTCAGCGAGTAATTCGATATTTGCACTAACGGCTTGGTTAACCTTTATCGACTGATATTGCTGTTGAAGTGCTTTAACCAAAACGGCTCTGTCTCCAGTAAACTGGTGCGCATCTACTGCTTTTTTTAAACCCTCTAGGTCTGGTCGGTAACTGTAAAAAGATTTTAGGAAATCCACATCGTTTACATAATCTAAAACCAGTTTAGAAAATGAATGCGTATCCTGATAAGAAATGTATTTAGCCTTCACATTTCGAAATTAAATTAAATTTTGAAACAAGTGGCGATCTTGGATTTATTTTACACGGGGTTAATAAAAAAAGGCCTCGTAGATTTTAAACCTACGAAGCCTGAATATTCTCCGGGAAAGATTTCTCCGCACGCTGCGCAGCGTGCGAAATGACGAGAGAAAATTATTTTACGATTTGTCCGTACAAATCAAAATCTTCTGCTCTGTCTACTTTTACGTGTACAAAGCTGCCAATAGCTGCATAACCAGAATTTGCATCTATTAAAACTTCGTTATCCACTTCCGGAGAGTCAAATTCGGTGCGGCCAATAAAGAAATCACCTTCTTTTCTATCTACCAATACTTTATAGGTATTGCCCACTTTTTCTTGGTTGATATCGAACGAGATGCCTTGTTGTAGTTCCATAATGGCATCTACGCGTTCCTGTTTCACTTCTTCCGGAACATCATCTGCAAGGTCGTAAGCATGGGTTTTTTCTTCGTGAGAATAGGTAAAACAGCCTAGCCTGTCGAAACGAGTGTCGGCAACCCACTGGTACATTTCTTCGAAATCACGCTCTGTTTCGCCTGGGTAACCGCAAATTAAAGTAGTACGCATGGCAATGTTTGGAACTCTGGCTCTGATTTCGTTAACAATATCGATGGTTTTTTGCTTGGTAGTACCGCGACGCATTGATTTCAGCATGTTGTCTGTAATGTGCTGCAATGGCATATCTAAGTATTTACAGATATTTTCACGCTCGTTCATCGCATCTAAAATTTCCATAGGGAAACCAGCAGGATAGGCGTATTGTAATCTAATCCATTCAATACCGTTCACATCAGATAAGCGACGTAAAAGCTCATCTAAATTTCGTTTTCCGTAAATATCTAGCCCGTAATAAGTTAAATCTTGTGCAATTAAAATTAGTTCCTTAGTACCATTGGCTGCCAATATTTTTGCTTCGTTTACTAGCTCGTTCATGTCTCTCGAAACGTGCTTTCCACGCATCAGTGGGATAGCACAAAAAGAACACGGACGGTTACAACCTTCAGCAATTTTAAAATAAGCAAAATGCGATGGTGTGGTTAACAAACGTTCGCCGATGAGTTCGTGCTTGTAATTTGCACCCAGTGTATGTAAGATGTTTTGAAGATCGTTTGTGCCAAAATAAGCATCTACATTAGTAATTTCTGCTTCTAGATCTGGTTTGTAACGTTCAGAAAGACAGCCGGTAACAATTACTTTTCCAACTTTTCCTTCTTCCTTTAACTGGCTATATTGTAAAATGGTATCGATAGATTCTTGTTTGGCATTGTCTATGAAACCACAAGTGTTAATCACTACAATATCATCTTTCCCTAATTTATTTGCTTCGTGCTCAACATTTAGATTATTGCCTTTCAATTGACCCATTAGCACTTCAGAATCGTAAGTGTTTTTAGAACAGCCTAGGGTAATTACGTTAATCTTTGGTTGAGCAACCTTTACTGTAGTTTTATTTTTTGTAATCATTTCTATTTAAACAACGAGTTCACAAACTCTTTCTTATCGAACAACTGTAAATCGTCCATTTTTTCTCCCACACCAATGTATTTAACTGGGATTTTGAACTGATCGGAAATGCCAATTACCACGCCACCTTTAGCTGTACCGTCTAATTTGGTAATGGCTAAGGCGTTTACATCGGTAGCTTCGGTAAATTGTTTGCACTGTTCAAATGCGTTTTGCCCTGTAGAACCATCTAGCACCAATAAGATTTCATGTGGCGCATTTGGAATAATCTTTTGCATTACATTTTTGATTTTTCCAAGTTCGTTCATTAATCCTACTTTGTTGTGTAAACGACCAGCAGTATCAATAATAACCACGTCTTCTTTGTTAGCAACCGCAGATTGTAAAGTATCGAACGCAACCGAGGCAGGATCAGAGCCCATAGCTTGTGCTACTACACGCACACCCACACGCTCGCCCCAAAGTTTAATCTGGTCAACAGCGGCGGCACGGAAAGTATCAGCAGCACCAAGCACCACATTTAAACCTTCCTTTTTCAGTTTGTGCGCCAACTTGCCAATGGTAGTAGTTTTACCAACACCATTTACACCTACCACCATAATAACATAAGGTTTGTGGTCGCCATATTCGAAATTCCTAAAATCGTTGCTGTTGTTTTCTGCTAGTAACAATTGAATTTCATCTCTCAGTAAACCATTAAGTTCCGTAGTAGAGAGGTATTTGTCTTTTGCTACACGTTCCTGAATGCGTTCAATGATTTTTAAGGTAGTGCTCACGCCAACGTCAGAAGTTACGAGCACTTCCTCCAGGTTGTCTAATACATCATCGTCTACGGTAGATTTTCCGGCAACAGCTTTGGTTAGCTTGCTAAAAAAGCCTTCTTTGGTTTTTTCTAGTCCTTTATCTAGCGCTTCCTGAGCTTCAGGGGCGGTCTCTTTCTTTTTAAAAAAATCGAATAAACCCATAATTTCTTCTCGGTTTTGTAAAATAAAAAAAGCCCTTCCGCTTAGCGGAACGGCTCTTAAGCTATTCTTAAATATTGTTATTTGCCGTTTGTACCAGCAATAGCATCTTTAACGTGATCATTGTGAACAATTGCTTCTTTGAATGAATAAGCACCAGTTTTTGGCGACTTAGTCATGGTGATCACTTTTGAGTATTCTTTACCTGTACCTGTTTTAAGGGTTGCAACTACTTTCTTTGCCATGTTTTTAAAATCTAATGATTGAGTGACTGAATTTCGAATGACTGAATTTATTCAATAAACCAATCATTTACTCATTCAAAACTATTTAATTTCTTTGTGTACAGTTACTTTTCTTAAAACCGGGTTGAATTTTTTCAACTCTAAACGCTCTGTAGTGTTTTTACGGTTTTTAGTAGAAATATATCTAGACATACCAGGCATACCACTTGTTTTATGCTCTGTGCATTCTAAAATAACTTGAACTCTGTTACCTTTTTTTGCCATTTCTTTATCTATTTATACCGAAAAATCGGTAAATGTTTTTACAAATATCCTTTTTTCATGAAACGATTAATCGCTTCAGAAACACCAATTTTATTGATGGTTTTAATAGCCGAAGTAGATACTTTTAGCGTTATCCAACGATCTTCTTCAGGGATATAAAATTTCTGAAGTTGTAGGTTAGGATAAAACTTGCGCTTAGTTTTAACGTTCGAGTGAGAAACGTTATGTCCTTTCATCGCGGTTTTTCCTGTTAAATCACAAACTCTTGACATGACTTTATTTTGTTATTTGTTATTCGTCGCTTAATTCTTTTTAAGAGCCTGCAAATATCTGAATAATTTTCTTAACCATCAAGTGTGGCGTAAAAATATTTTAAGATATTTTTTTAGGTATGAAAAATAGATAGGTTGCTTGCAGCTGGGCTTTAAATTAAAGATGGGAGCTATATGCTTAAAAGAGGTTAATAACGAAGGTTTCCTGCTTAAAATACCAAGTTCTTGGTATTTCAATTGTTTCTTATATGGCGTATTTTTGTCAACAATTTTTATTGAACAAATAAAGCCAATAGGTCTGTAGTTAACGATATAGTACTAAGTTGCAAGCTCTAATTAAGCCTTTGCCAAAAGCAGAGGCTTTTTCTTTCTTTTCGAGAATTGGTAAAATCGAAATAAAATCCTCTGTTTTTTAAAAGTATGTTTATAAAATTGAAACGAATTTGATGTTTTTATAGCATTTAATTACTTAATTTAGCAATCGAACAAATCCAAAACCTATTATAGATATACTATGCAAATCAAATCTTTTGAGCAGTATGAAGAAAGCTACAAAAAAAGTATTGAAAACCCAGAGCAATTTTGGGGCGAAGTAGCCCAGAATTTTCAATGGAGAAAACCTTGGTACAAAGTTCTTTCATGGAATTTTGAAGAACCAACAATTAAATGGTTCGAGGGAGCTAAACTGAACATCACAGAGAACTGTTTAGATAGACATCTGGAACATAATGGAAATAAACCAGCCATTATATGGGAACCAAATAATCCAGAACAAGATAGTATTACTATCACTTATAGAATGTTGCATGAGCGGGTTTGCCGTTTTGCCAATGTGCTTAAACGCAACGGAGCAAAAAAAGGAGATAGAGTTTGTATTTATATGCCAATGGTTCCAGAATTGGCAATTGCTGTATTGGCCTGTGCTCGTATTGGGGCGGTACACTCGGTTATTTTTGGTGGTTTTTCTGCTAAATCTATTGCTGATAGGATTAACGATTCGCAATGTAAGTTAGTAGTTACCGCAGATGGAGTATATCGTGGCGCAAAACCTATTCCGTTAAAGGAAGTAATAGATGACGCCCTTATTGGCTGTCCTACGGTAGAAAGAGTGATTGTACTTACGCATGTGAGAACTCCAGTAAGTATGTTAAAGGGAAGAGATGTTTGGTGGGAAGATGAATTGAAACACGTTAATGCGGTGTGTGAAGCTGAAGAAATGGATGCGGAAGATTTACTATTCATTCTTTATACCTCGGGCTCTACGGGCAAACCGAAAGGGGTAGTACACACTTGTGGCGGTTATATGGTTTATGCTGGTTATACATTCAGCAATGTATTTAACTATCAGCCAGACGAAGTGTATTTTTGTACTGCAGATATCGGTTGGATAACCGGACATTCTTATATTGTTTATGGGCCACTTTCTCAAGGTGCAACTTCTGTGATCTTTGAAGGCGTACCTACTTATCCAACGCCATCTCGTTTTTGGGATATCGTAGAAAAACACAAAGTGAATACGCTTTATACCGCCCCAACAGCTATTAGATCATTAATGGGCTTTGGCGATGAACCGTTAAAAGGAAAGGATTTAAGCTCGTTAAGGGTTTTAGGTTCGGTAGGGGAGCCAATTAACGAAGAAGCATGGCACTGGTTTGATGAAAAAATTGGCGCTGGTAAAGCACCTATTGTAGATACTTGGTGGCAAACCGAAACCGGCGGTATCATGATTTCGCCCATTGCTACCGTAACCAAAACTAAGCCCAGTTATGCTACTTTGCCTCTGCCGGGTATACAGCCTGTTTTGGTTGATGAAAATGGCAATGAAATTGAAGGTAACAACGTAAGTGGAAACCTTTGCATTAAATTCCCTTGGCCTGGCATGTTACGTACTACTTATGGAGATCATGAGCGTTGCAAACAAACCTATTTCTCTACTTATCCGGGTATGTATTTTACCGGTGACGGATGTTTAAGAGATGAAGATGGTTACTACAGAATTACCGGTAGGGTAGATGACGTATTGAACGTTTCTGGTCACAGGATTGGTACCGCAGAGGTCGAGAATGCGATTAATATGCATGCGGGTGTGGTAGAAAGTGCGGTAGTAGGCTATCCTCATGATGTAAAAGGACAAGGTATTTATGCGTTTATTATCTATCCAAATCATCATCAAGATGCAGAATTAACTAAAAAGGATATTCTACAAACCGTAACTAGGGTTATTGGAGCTATCGCAAAACCAGATAAGATATTATTTGTTACCGGTTTGCCAAAAACTAGGTCTGGTAAAATTATGCGTAGAATTTTAAGAAAAATTGCTGAGGGCGATACCTCAAACTTAGGCGATACCTCAACTTTGCTAGATCCTGGAGTGGTAGATGAAATCATAGCAGCATCAAAAGCTTAAGAAGTATCACATTATAATGAAGGGCAGGTTTTAATTTACTTGCCCTTTTTGTTTTACAAGTTTCTTTTCTGCATAAATTACATCTTTGGGCAGCGCTTATCATTACGTTATGTTTGCAAGCGTAACATCAACCCAATGACATTTGTACATAGCTTAATTAATTTTTTCCCAAACATAGTTGCTAGCTGGTTGTTCTTCTAACTCAATCATAAATTAATTAATAAAACATATTATGGATAAGTTAGAAATAAAAGGAAAATGGAATGAGTTAAAAGGTAAAGTGAAGCAAGCTTATGCAGATTTAACCGACGATGATTTGAAACACGAGGAGGGAAAAGATGAAGAGTTATTGGGAAAATTACAGCAAAAAACCGGAAAAGGTAGGGAAGAGTTGGTAAAATGGATTAACTCGTTATAGAAATGAATAACTCAATTTGAGTTGGATGGTCGGAGGTTTCACTTCGACCATTTTTATTTTGTCAATCTTATAAAATAAAAAAGGCCAGTGAAAAAAATCACTGACCAGGTTGTTATTGTGTGTAGGAGTATGCTAGTGTGCGTCTACAGGAATGTTTACATTCTTCTTGAATTTCTGCAAGAATAGCAAAGGGATTGAGCAAAGCATTACAGCGCCGGCAACCCAGTAGGCATCGCTGTAAGTAAGCAACAAAGTTTGTTTAATTACTGCCCCTTCAATAGCTTTCATGGCCATAAGTTTGGCATCTAAGAATGAAGCCCCTTTTGCGATGAAGTTGTGCATCAAACCATTTAACCTTTCTGTAAATGCAGGATTTTGCTCGTTGATGTTTACCAATAAGTTACTACGGTGAAAGCCTTGGCGAACGTGGATTAAGGTGGTTAAGGCCGCAATACCAAATGAACCACCTAACTGGCGCATCATGTTGTTTAATCCAGAACCTTGACCAATTTCTGCACCTTTTAAATCTTGGATAGCCAAGGTGGTTAATGGCACGAACAATAGAGCCATACCAAATCCTCTAATTACTAGCGGCCAGAAAAACTGATCTGTTCCAGAAGAGAGTGTCGACTTACTGAGCATGTGACAGAAAATGAAGAATAAAATCATCCCGCCGGTGGCCATAATTTGAGCTGGCACACCTTTTTTAAGCATAATACCAATAAAAGGCATCATGGCAATGGTACATAAACCGCCGGCAATGAAAAGTTCTCCGGTTTGTAATGGCGAAAAGCCTAGTAAGTTCTGACAGAAAATTGGAAATACAAATACCGAACCGTATAGTCCGAATCCTAAAACGAAGGAAGTAACCATCCCGATAGAAAAACTTCGATGTCTCATAATTTTAAAGTTCACGATTGGATGATCGGTGCTCAACTCTCTCCAAATGAAAAGTAAAAGGCCAAATACCGAAGCTACAGCTAGTGCCGTAATGTAAGGTGTGGCAAACCAGTCTTCGCTTTCACCTTTTTCTAATACGGTTTGCAAACTGCCAACGGCAACGGCAAGCAGTACAATTCCCCACCAATCGATGGGTGCACCTTTGCCATCTTTAGGTGTTTCTCGAACATACATATAGGTTAAGTAAGCGGCTAGAATTCCTACTGGAATATTTACGTAGAAAATCCAGGGCCAGGTTGTGATTTCTAAGATATAACCGCCAATGGTTGGTCCAACGGTTGGCCCTACAACGGCACCTAAGCCAAATAGTGCGGTAGCAATACCTACATCTTCGCGGGGCCAAGTTTCAATCAGGATTGCCTGTGCGGTAGAAATTAAGCCACCTCCGGCTAAACCCTGTAAAATACGGAAGGCTACGAGTTCCCATAAATTATCTGCATTACCACATAAAAACGAGGCAATGGTAAAAAGTATGATAGAAAATAAGAAGTAATTTTTACGTCCAAACCTGCTGCCTAGCCAGCCCGACATGGGAAGAATAATTACGTTGGCTACAGCGTAGCCGGTAGATAACCAGGCCACATCTTCTAGCGTGGCGCCCAAGTTACCTTGTATTTGTGGTAATGCTACGTTTACAATGGTCGTATCAATGAGCTCCAATAGCGAAGCTGTGATTACTGTAATCGTGATTATCCATTTTTTTAAACCTACTTCGGCCATTATTTAGTACTTAGATATGAGTATTTAGATCTGAGATTAGTTCCTAACCAATCGATTAAAAATCGCTAGAATATTCATCCAGACCTATAACTTAAAACTTATAACGTACAACTCGTTATATAGCAACAGACACCTTTACGCTCATTCCTGGGCGCAATTTTTCTAATACTGTTTTGTCTTTGTTTACAATTTTAATTTTTACTGGTACACGTTGAATTACCTTCACAAAGTTACCGGTAGCATTATCTGGTGGTAACAGCGAGCCTTTGGCGCCAGTAATAGGAGAGAAGTTGTACACTTCGCCTTCAATTTCTTGATCTGGGTAAGCATCAACATCAATTTTTACTTTCTGTCCGGGGCGTATTTTCTCTAACTGAGTTTCCTTAAAGTTGGCCGTTACGTAAATGCTGTTGTCATTAACGATAGAGAATAACGATTGTCCCGCTTGTACCAGCTGACCTTTTTGTACGCTTTTCTTACCCACGATACCTGTAGTTGGTGCTTTAATTTGGGTATACGAAAGTTGCAGTTTGGCAAAATCAACCTCGGCTTGGCGTTGTGTAACACCAGAATTGCTCACATTTAATTGCGATTGCGTAGTGCCAACTTGTTTCACAGCAGCATTGTATTGATCTACAGCGGCATCGTAAGCTGCCTGTGCAGTTTCTTTTTGTGCTTTGGCTTGGTCAAATGCTTGTCTGGTAATAGAACCGTCTTTTACCAGATTCTCATACCTGTCATAATCTTTTTTGGCTAAATCTAATTTCACTCTAGCGGCTTCGATATTAGCTTTTGCGGTTGCCGTATTTGCCGAAGTGGCAATGATTTGCGCTTGCGAAACCCCAACCCCTGCGTTTGCACCTACTTGGCTAGCTTTTGCCTGCTCCAGTTTAATCTGATAATCGCTATCATCTAAGGTTACTAGTACTTCACCTTGTTTCACTTCCGTGTTTTCTTCAAAGTTGATGTCTTTAACGTAGCCGCTTACCCTGGCAATTACCGGGCTAATGTCTCCATCAATTTGCGCATCATCCGTATCTACGTGTTTGCTGTAATAATTATACTCGGTGAAACCAAAAATGGCTCCTATGACGATCAGTATGCCTAAAATAATAGGAATAACTTTATTTTTCTTTTTTGTGGGCTGTGTCATGGTATGTTTAGTTGTATTTTGTAATTTTTCCTGTTGATTTTAATAAGGTGTAATAAGCTAATTGTGCATCGGCCTTGGCCAGTTCTAAATTAATTTTAGCTTGGTACAATAAGGTTTCTGCATCAATTCTATCCGTTGCAGAAGCAATGTTGTTTTGATATTTCGACTCTAATAACCTATCATTTTCTGTAGCCTGGGCAATAGAAGTTTCTAGTACGTTGATTTTTTGAACGGCCAATTGGTAGTTTTGGTAATTTCTGTTCAATTCGGTTTTTACGTTATCCGTAAAAATTTCTTTTTGCGTATCTATTTCCAATTGTTGCACTTTGGCTTCGGCAACTTTGTTTTTGTTGGTCCATAAAGAGCCAATGTTCCATGAAATAGTTGCCCCTAAAGTAATAGGCATTATAAATTGTTGGTTGCTAGGAATGAAATTTCCGCTTGGATTTACGTAGTACAAATTAGCGCCTAAACCAACGGTTGGTCTAGTATTGGCCTTAATAGATTTGATGTTGTAATCTGCTGCTTTATGTTGCAGACTAAATTGTTGCAATTCTTGTCTGGTGGCTAAGGCCGTGTTTAAATATTCGTCAAGCGAGTTTAATTGTGGTAAGGTTGCATCGGCTTCTTTAATTTCGATGTCCGTATTTTCTGCCAAGCCTAAAAGGATGTCTAAATTATAGTTGATAATTTTTCTGTTGTTTTCAATTTCCAGATCTGTTAAAGACACATTGGCTTGTTGCAGTTGAAACCTTAAAACATCATTTTTAGTTACCAAGCCTTGCTCGTAAAACCGTTGGGCCTGTTTCAATTGTTTGGCAATAGCTGTTAGGTTTTGCACTACTACCTTCTTGCTTTGAAGCAACTTGTACAGAGAAAAGTAACCGTTTACTACTGCATAGCTAACTTCTTCCTTGTTTTTGTCGGCATCTAATAAGGCAATTTCTTTTAGAAGCTTAGTAGATTCTTGAGCATATTTCAGCTTGCCACCGCCGTAAACCAATTCTTGTACCGCGGCAGTTCCAACAAAAGCATCTGCTCTTTTTGGCAATTGTATCGGATTTCCTTCGCCAATTTTTAAGGTATTTGTAGGGATCTCTGCATGGTTATACATGAAACTTGCAGTAGCACTTGGTAAGGCATTATCCTTAACTACAGCTAATTTGGCAACGGCTTCATCTATTTTTTGTTGAGATAGTTTCAGATTTTTGCTATTGGCAATGCCTAAATCTACGGCTTCTTGTAAGCTTAATTGCTTCACATTTTGCGCATTTAATGCTGCTGGAATGAAAAGCAAGCTCCATAAAAACAGTTTAATTTTTACGGAGAAATTAAAATCCTTTTTAGAGCCTGCTCCGATAATTCGGAGGGAATTAGAGGTTATTGGTATCATTGTTTGGGTGTTAAATGCGTAAGTATCATGTCTTGCAGGTGGGCAATCAAACGGGGTTTGATCACTTCTCTGTCTTTTTCATCGTTGAGATCGTAATTTGTATCTGGAGCAATTTTACTGGGAGATGTGGTAACCATAGAAATTGTGCCCATTACACTCACGATTGTCATTCTAATATCTACCTCTCTAAAATCGCCACAAGCTATTCCTTCTTTAATGATGTCTTCGATCACCAGAAGGTTCTGTCCCATGGCGCCTTTAATCTGATCAAAAACTTCGGGACGGAGGGAAAGGGAAAGCTCTCTGTACATCATTTTATGGAAGTTGGCATTGCTCAAAATACGAGTAGCATATTTCTCAATCACTTTCATTAATTTTTCTTTGGCAGAGATGTTTTCTTCTTTAATTTGGTTCAATTGTGATTTGAAACCCATTACTCTCTCTTCTAAAATCTCCTTGAAAACGCCCATTTTGCTACCAAAATAGTAATTGATCATGGCCATGTTAGCACCGGATTCGGCAGCAATTTGGCGGGTAGATGTTCCCTCAAAGCCATTTTCGCAAAACAGCTTTTCGGCTGCTAACAATATATCGGTCTTTTTATCGGTTTTTTCCATCATTATTTTTTTTAACGGCGCAAATTTAATCAATCGATTGATTAAAATACAAATATTATTATTTTGCTTTACAATTGGATGATAAATGAATGTTTAATTTTCTAGTTCTCTTAACGATGAAATTTATCTTGTTTCTAGTTTAATGGATTGTTTTGGATGTAATTGGAGATATTTTGATAAGCATTTTGGTTACGGATAATGTGTTCATATTAATTACGTTGCCAGATATTTTTGGTATTATAATTTTCGATGAACCATTTGGTAACGCCGATTTTAAAACCGCGTACAATAGAACCAACGGTTCGTGACGTGCCATGTCGTAAGGGCAAATCATTATTTGCCCGTGTATGATGGGGCAAATGATGATTTGCCCTTAAGGGAAGTGCAGCGATTTCAACGATACCGTGGATATGATTAGGCATCACAACAAAATCATGCAAAACAACATTAGTGAAGTGTTCTGGTATTGCCAGCCAACAAATTTGTACCTGTTTACCCGCATTGCTCAACATCATTTTACCATTAACGATTTTGCCAAAACGATGAAGTCTATTCTGGCAACAAATTGTGATAAAATATAATCCCTCTTTTGAATAATCGTAACCTTGCAGTCTAATAGATTGTCTATTGAATTGATGGTGCATTTTGTTTTCGGTAGGTGGTAATTAAAAATAACAAAAGCCTGTAAAAACAAAAAACGCCACTGGAGTGCAGCGGCGTTTTAAATAATTTATTCAGTTTACTTACCCAATTGCTCCAAATAGTCTTGAGTTTGTTTTTCGACAGCTAAGGTTGCAACTTTAATGCTAGAACCTACACGGGTAGTTTGCGGGTTAATAGCTAGTTTCCCTACAGTAGCTAAGGCATCTACATACCACTTTCCCCAAACTTCAATAATGTGTTTTTCGTCCTTGGCAACTTTGCCTTCAGCGATGGCTTTTTTGCTTAACTCAAATTCAGTTTTTAAGCGCAACAAAGCATCTTCCTTAATTTGGGTTACCGTAGCCGAAGCTGTATTTTCATCAGCAGTAATTAAAGTGTAAGCTGCGGTTAATGCACTTATGCCAACGTTCTTCATTGTTTTTGCAGAAACCTTGTCAATTCTATCATTGTCGGTATGGTAAAATACGTCGGTAAAATGCCACATCAACAAACCTGGTATTTTATTCTGCAAGAAAGGCGTATGGTCGCTACCGCCTTCAAAAGGATTAAATTTAACCGTCCAATTGGCAAATTTGCCTTGCTCTTTGCAAATATCAAACACAAAATCGTTAAAATAATGCGGAAACAAATCTTTCTCTTTCACATCTCCAGCACCCCATTCAGAGTGTTTGTCTTCGCCGCGTGTCCAAATAGCAGAAGGGTCTGGCATCTTTTCTAATAAAAATGTTCCACCAGTTTTCTCGGTATCTTCGCCAACCATATCCAAGCTCATTCCCCACAAAATGCCTTTGGCACGAGCACTGTCTTCTACAATGTATCTCCGTGTCGAAGTAATTTCGTCGCCCCATAAAAAGGTTAAACTACGTTGAGGTTTTAGCTTGCCATTTTTAACGAGTTGTGCGGTTAAGCGAGCCATTTCGGCCAACGTTCCCACACCCGATGCGTTATCATTTGCACCAGGTTCTTGTACATGAGCGCTGTAAACAAAGCGCTCTTGTGGTTTTATACTGCCACGAACATTAGCCACAATGGTTAATTCTTCTGCGGGATAAGTTTTGGTAGTGATATTTACTTTTAATTCCACTTTACCTTTTAAGCAAGCTTCTTTTAAACGCTCTTTTGATGCGTAAGATAAGAACAACGCCCAAATACCTGCATTTTTTTGCATAGCACTAAACTGAATGGAAGTGGTATGCTTAGTAGGTTGGTTATAGGTCGGAAGGGCGAAACCTAAAACGCCAAGCGCTTCGGCTTTGGCAGCTAAACTCACCAAACGTTGCGCAGGTAGATCTCCAAAAACGATTTTCCCTTTCAAGTCTTTGCCTGCTAAATCTTCTTTGCTGGCTTTGTTTACAAAAACTACTTCTGCCGTTACGCCTTCGGCAGTCGTAGAAACACAGTGAATTGGGATCATGTTTCTATTGGTTTTAAACGATTGCAAAGGCAGTTTTTCGCCAACAATGCTAATGCTGGCATCCACAGGTTCCCATGCATCATTTTTCATCTTCCTTTTTTCAATGCGGTAGCTTAGTGGCGCTTCAAATTCGTCTTTACTTTGCAGTACATAGCCTGCTTTCTTCAAAATTTCTTCTACTCTGTAAATGCTGGTATCAAAGCCTTTGTTGCCTGGTAACCGGAAAAATTGCTCCACAAAAGCGGTGGTTTTATAGGCATTTTTCTCCTTGAAACCACTTCTGGTTAATTTAAAATATTGCTCCTTCTGGCTTTGCGCCGCTGTATTAAGTGCTAGGGCCATTAGCACAATAAAAAGTAGTTTTTGCATGTTTAATGTTGTAGAGCGCAAAAGTAGTATAATCGAGGTTAAAAATAATCAATAATCAAATTCCAATTATCAAGAGGTTATATATGGATGCCTATAAAAAGATTTGAAAAGCAATATTGATGCATCTATTAATGTGTAGTCTCGCTACAAGTTTTTCAACAGTCTTCCGACAAGCTCAGACTGACATTGAAAACGCTTTTCGCTGCTATCGGGGTTAGTTGGCAGGTATTTTGCACAGATTTACGTTTAATAAACCTGATGGCAATGTAAAGCCCGCAAACGAGGCACGAGTGCGGACTTGTAATGTAAAGCAGGGCTTGCTTAACTAGTAAGGTGGATTTTTGCTTTACAAAAGATAATTCAAATAGCTAACCTTTAATAAACTAAACAACTAACCATCCAAATTGATATTTTTGTTATAAATTACATCACATGAAAAAAGTTTTAATTACCATCGCTATCGTTTTCGCTGTTTTGCTGATTTCGGCGGCTGCGGTGCCTTATCTTTTTAAAAATCAGATTGTTGCCAAGGTAAAGTCGGTAATCAACCAAAAAGTAAATGCTAAGGTAGATTTCAAAGAATTTGATTTAACGTTGATTCGCTCATTTCCCAAAATGGGGATTCGTTTGAACGATTTATCGGTAGTAGGTGTAGATAGTTTTGCACAAGATACCCTAGCCAACATTAAACAATTGCAGCTCGATTTGAATTTAATGAGTGTAATTAAAGGCGAGACGTACGAAATTAATGCGGTAAGTTTACAGGAACCTACTATTTTAGCCAAGGTTTTGAAGAGTGGTAAAGCCAATTGGGATATCATGAAACCTGATAGTACGGCAAAACCTACCGATACGGCAAGCACCGCTTTTAAAGCAGCTTTAGAAAAATACTCGATTGAAAAGGGTAAAATCATTTACGATGATGCTTCCTTAAATTTCTTTTTGCAGGCCGAAGATTTAAACCATACTGGAAAGGGAAACTTTACCCAAGATATTTTTACTTTAACTACGCTATCTGATATTGAAAAACTGACGGTAAAATACGGCGGTATTCCTTATTTAAACGGTGTAGTCTTAGATGCCAGTTTGCCATTGGAAATGGATATGAAGCAGATGAAGTTTACGTTTGGCGAGAATAAGATTAAACTGAACGAACTAGTACTTTCTGCAGTGGGTTATTTGGCCATGCCTAACCAAACCGATATGGTAATGGATTTAAAGTTTGATGCGCAACAATCGGATTTGAAAAACTTCTTGTCGTTAATTCCGGCCATTTATGCAGCCAATTTTAAAGATATGCAGGCAACCGGTAAGTTTGGTGTGAATGGCGTGGTAAAAGGTACCTACAATGAAAAAACCATTCCCACTTTTAATCTTAATTTAAGCATTGCTGATGGGAAAATCCAATATCCTTCCTTGCCATCGGCCATAAACAACATACAGGTAAAAGCAAACATCGCGAATCCTGATGGCGTAATGGACCATACGGTGGTTAATATTCCGGCTTTTCATTTGGAGTTTGGTAAGGCGCCTTTAGATGGTCGTTTGTTGGTTAAAAACCCAATTAGCGATCCGTTTGTAGACATGGCTTTGAAAGGAAACTTAGATTTAAAACAATTGACGACCATTTTTCCGTTAAAGGATATGACCATTTCTGGACAGTTGTTGGCAGATGTGCAGGCTGCGGGTAAAAAATCATCGGTGGATAAAGGACAGTACCAAGATTTTAAAGCTTCGGGACAAATGCAGGCCACTAATTTTGTGTATGCTGGTGCCAGTGTACCAATGCCGGTAAGCATTCCATCTGCTAAAATGACTTTTAGTCCTAAGAACATTACGTTGAGCAACCTTTCTGCTAAACTTGGAAAAAGTGATTTTGAGGCTAATGGTGCTATCAATAATTACTTGAATTACGTTTTCAAGAAAAACCAATTGTTAGAAGGTAATTTCAATCTTTCGGCTAACTATATCGATGTGAATGAATTGATGGGGCCAAGCGCTACTGAAGAGACAAAAACTAAAGAAGAAGTGCCAATGACTGTTTTTGAAGTGCCTGCAAATATCAATTTCAATATGGCTTTAAAAGCAAACCAGTTGAAGTACGATAAATACGATATCAAGAATGCAAAAGGTGCCTTACAAATAAAGGATAGAACAGTTTACTTTAAGAATTTAGGTTTAGATATGGTAGGGGGGACCATTAAAATGAACGGTTCTTATGCAACCATCAATCCTAAAAAGCCAAAAGTAGCTGTTGATTTTGGAATGGAAAAAATTGATATCCAGCAAGCTTTTAATGCATTTAATACGGTAAAATTATTGGCTCCAATTGCGCAGTACGCCAAGGGAACTTTCTCTACCAATTTAAAATTTAATTCTGATTTGGATGATAAAATGATGCCGATTTACTCGTCTATTAATGCAGATGGCTTAGCAAATATTATACAAGCGGTGGTTGATGGATTTGAACCGGTAACCAAACTGGCAAATACTTTGGGCGTTACCGAAATGAAAAAATTAGAAGTTAACGATCTGAAAACGAAGTTCAGAATTGATAACGGTCGTTTAATTGTAGCTCCATTTGATATCAAGGTAAAAGGCGTGGCAATGAACGTTGCTGGTTCAAACGGTATAGACCAAACTATGGATTACGATTTGGTGCTAAATGTACCACGTGCTATGCTGGGCGCTAAAGCTAATGAGGCAGCCAATTCTGCAATGGCCGCCTTAAATAGTAAATTAGGAACAAATGTATCTATGGGCGAAACGATTAAGATTAATGCTGACTTATTAGGAACGTTCTTGAAACCTAACATTAAACTTAAATATGGCGCTGGCGACGGAACCGCCGGGAATGCTGCAAAAGAGGTAGTTAACCAAGTGGTGGCCGAGAAAAAGGCAGAGCTGGAAACCAAAGCCAAAGAAAAGGTAGATACCTTGAAAAAGCAAGCGGTTGAAAAAGCAACTACCGAAATTGGCAATAAGCTAAAAGGCTTGTTTAACAAGAAGAAAAAAGATACTTGATAACAATAGCTCGTTTGAAGAGACGCTGAGTTAAACGTCGTAAGTTTTTAAAACTTACGACGTTTGCTTTGCTACTTGAGTTATAAAAGGGGTATTATTTTGATGATAGGACAAATCTTTGGAATGACTTTTACCAAGGGTGATCTATTCAAGGATTTTACTTAGTAGGCTTTTGGTTCTACACAAGCTGTCGATAAATTGGTTAAATGGTACGCAGCGTTGGAAATGAAGAATTTTGTACCCAATTCAGGTTTAGGTAGCTGATTCGAAAGGCATAAAAAAACCTCGCATTTTTCTGAAAGTGCGAGGTTTTTTACTTACTTCTTCAACGGTGCCCTTTTATTTAACTCATCAATGGGCATGTGCATCATTCTACCGATAGGTTTTTTACCGCGGTAGGTAATCACTTTCAGCGCATTTGCGTCTATTGGTACTACCAAAGGCTCGGTATATTTTGGATAAAAATGGTCTGGAAAGGAATTATCGAAGCTGTAATAGATATCCAAATCTTCAACTTCGGTAGTTAGGGTTACTAGCAGCCTACCATCGGCTGTGCGTTTAACTGCAAAAATTGGATCGTAAACACTTGGTGCATATTTGGTTTCGGCTGCATTTAAACGTTCGAAATGCTGTTCGGTACGAGCAAAAAAGTTCTTCCAATTTTTCTTTTCCTTGGGGCTCCATACGCTTTCGGCAATGGCAAAGCCACGTGGCCAGGTCATGTATTCGGCCTGGCGAATGTTATAAACCTGCTCAGTCCATAAGTTACCCTGAGCACCTTTAATATATTTCGGATCTACACCTTCAGGAACGGGATCAAACTGGTAGGTTTTGCTTAATCGTAACCCCTTGTAAACCTTAGGCTCAGTAATTTCATCGGCTTGCATGTAATCTAAGTAGGCGTATTGTGTAGGACTCATTACCACTTCATGCTTGTTCTTTGCGGCTTCCACACCGTATTTCATATCTCTCCAGCTCATCACTGCCGTACTTTGCGATACGCCACCTTCCAGTACTTCATCCCAAGCCATAAAGCGTTTACCATGTTTAGCTACAATTTTTTCTAACCTACGTTCGAAATAACTTTGCACTTGCGGCATAGTTTTTAGGTTTTCACGTTTCATTAGCTCCATGATCTGTGGGGTTTTCTCCCAAAAATTGTGAGGGGCTTCATCGCCACCCATGTGGATGTATTCGAAAGGAAAGATTTGAGCAACTTGCGAAATTACCGTGTCTAAAAATTCGTAAACTTTTTCATTTGCGGGACAAAGTGTATTATCCACCATGGCCAATGGTGGAGCACCACGGCTCCAATCCATAATGCGCTCGCCGCTACGCACTTTGTAGTTTACGGCATCTGGTGTACAAGAAAGCTCTGGGTAAGAAGCAACCGCTGCCAAACTATGGCCAGGAACATCTACCTCTGGTAAAATATTTACAAAACGTTCTTTAGCGTAGGCCACCAATTCTTTCAGATCTTCTTGGGTGTAAAAACCACCGTAATTACGAGGCTCATCTGGTTTTGGCGGAATAAAGTTGCCAAATGAACCTACACGTTTTACGTTCCAAGCGCCCACTTCTGTTAATTTTGGATACCCTTTGATTTCAATTCTCCAACCTTCATCATCGGTTAAATGTAAATGCAGGATATTGTATTTGTAACGCACCATCGCATCGATGTACTGTTTAACTTCGTCTTTGGTAAAGAAGTGCCTTGCCACGTCAAACATCAGCCCTCGCCAACCCAAACGCGGATAATCGGTTATATTTACACAAGGAATTTGCCATTTCACATCTTTTACTTCTTCCTTGCTTTCTATCTGTTTAGGCAACAATTGTATCAGCGTTTGTACGCCATAAAAAATACCCGCAGGCTTGTTAGCAGTAATCATAATTTGCTGAGGGGTAACTTGTAGATGATAACCCTCTGCGCCAATTACTGCATCGTTTTTATCTGTAAGTACTAATCTAATATTGGCCGTATTTGAAGCTGATGCAGTTGAGCTTACAAAATATCCGGTTGGCGTACTTAATCGTTCTTGTAAAAAGGTAATGGATTGTTTTAGCTCATTAGATTTTACTGCTTGGATAAGTATGCTTTGGGGTAATACAAAATGGCCTTCTTGTTTGGTTACCGTAACAGGCTCTGGAATGATTGCAATTTCGTTGTATGTATGGTTGGCAGGTTGCTGTAAAGCCACATTGTCGGTAGTAATTACTGTACTTTGTGCGGCCAATCCCATAGAAATGGATAAGAACACTGACGATAGGAATAGTTTCATGTTATATTTTGGTTGTGTGAAATGGCAATTTACCAAATACAAATCAGTTAGACAATCAATTATTAAAAATTATTAAAAACTATGATTTGAATAAAAATGCAGCATTAAGGGATAATGGATAGTTTGTAGTGCTTAATGAACCACCTTAGACACCTAAGAAATCCTTAGCTTTTTTATTCTAAAGTGTAATAGGTGTCTAAGGTGGTAAAATACGTTACTTCAATGCATCCAAAACCCGAAATAATTTTCTACTAATGCCAGAGCCACTATAGTTGTTGATGTTAATTACCGCCACATATTTTTTCCCGTTTTTGTCGGTATAATAACCAGCATAAGCGGTTACATCGTTAATATTTCCGCTTTTAATGCTCATTCCATTGTAATCGGGAAACGATTTAAGATAATCAGCAAACCATTCTTCTTTTTGCGCTTGGAATAGGATAGAGGCCATGGCCATGGTAGTGATTCGGTTGCCCGGCGAAAGTCCACTTCCGTCGATCATATTGAGTGCATTTTTGTCAATACCTTTGTCTGCCCAAAAATCTATTACCGCTTTTGCTCCATTTCGTGTATTGGCTTCTTTTCCTTGTTTATAGGCTATGGTTTTAAGTAATTGCTCGCCGTAAAGATTAATGCTTTTTTTCTGGAACCAATACACCAGCTCACTTAATGCGGGTGAGAAGATGGTAAGCAAAGGCTTTTGCTGAATGGCGATTTGTTTGTTTTCTAAAGCCATGATACGGGTAGAAGTAGCTGCTTTATCGCATTCAATGTTCAATCTTTTCAAAGTGTCTTGTAAACGGTAGGCGGCATCAAAAGCTGCATCGGGTAATGATAATGATATTCCAGATTTCTTAATTCCCATTCCCCACGTGCCACGTAAATAGCCGATGTTAGTGTAGGGCGCTAAAAATCCGTAAGCGTTATCGCCCGTACCGCTTCCACCTGTTTTTAATTCGTTTACCAATTGTATGTAAGGTGTGTGTGGTACGGTTTTCAGTACTTCTACATCGTTGCCGGTAGTTGTACCGGGTTTAAGATGCACGTCGAACTGATTTTCTCGCCAGCAAATAGAACCGGCACCGGCTCCATAATAGTTGCCAATGTCTTGCCAAATCCACCCGGTTGGGATGGTCGAAGTGCCAAAAGTGCTGTCGTCACTAATTACACTTCCTTCAATTTTTTTAATGCCAGCAGCTTTAATGGCTGCCACCCATTGGTTAAGGATATTTCCCTCTTTGGTCTGCTCGTAGCGCCACGAACCCAAGCTTGGATCACCAGAACCAGTGATAATGATATCGCCCTGCAAAACACCTTCGTCAGTAATGTTACCAGTGTAGGAAAGTTTGGTTTCATAACGGAAATCCTTACCTAAAGTATAAAAAGCAGTAGCTGAAGTGATGGTTTTTAAGGTTGATGCGGTTGCTAAGCCAATGTTTTCGTTATCTGCAAATATTACTTTGCCTGTGCTGGCATCGAGTACGCAAAGCGATGTAATGGCATATTTAGCTTGCTCATCCTTAACTAAGATTTGATACGCTTTTTCTAGTTTTTGCGTAGTGGTTTGGGCATAGCTAGCTATCGAGATTAGAGAGGCTAACGTAAAAAGTCTAAATAATTTCATTAGAAAATATTAATGAGGGTATACTGGTATAATTTTGTTTATTGATAATGATTTTTTCATTTACAGCATAGTTTTCTGTAAAAGTAGCGGAGAATTTTGCTTTTTTATTTTGATTCCATTTAATCTCAATAGCATTTAATTTTCCATCTATTTCTTCAATTAAATCTATTTCTTGTTGCTGAAAGCTTCTCCAAAAATAGTACTTTGCATGTTTTTGATTGTTGTGATTAGCTTTAATATATTCAGAAATAATATAGTTTTCAAATAGCTGTCCAGTATCAGTTCTTAAACTTTTATTCATTTAATTATATGTAATATTTCGATTTTAATCGCTTAATTATATGTAATTTTTAGATTATTAAAATTGCTAAACAAAAAAAGTGATGCTATTCACATCACTTTTCTATTGTGGTCTCAAAGTTTAAACCAACTTATTTTCTACCAGATATTCTGCAATTTGTACCGTGTTGGTAGCAGCACCTTTACGTAGGTTATCTGCAACAATCCACATGTTTAGTGCTTTATCATGCGATTCGTCTCTACGTAAACGCCCCACAAATACTTCATCTTTTTCGTGCGCATCTTTAGGCATTGGGTATTTCAAGTTTGCTACATCATCTACAACGATAATACCTGGAGCATTTTCTAAAATACTGCGTACTTCTGCCAAATCAAAATCGTTTTCAAACTCCACGTTTACCGATTCTGAGTGACCACCCATTACTGGGATACGAACCGTAGTAGCCGTAACTCTAATGCTATCATCGCCCATGATCTTGTTGGTTTCTTTTACCATTTTCATTTCTTCTTTGGTATAACCGTTATCTTGGAAAACATCAATGTGAGGCAATACGTTCAAGTCAATTTCATACGGATAAGCTTTTGGTCCGTCGATACCTTTACGCTCGTTCATTAATTGGTCTACCGCTTTTACGCCAGTACCTGTAACCGATTGGTAAGTAGAAACCACTACACGTTTAATTTTATATTTCTCGTGCAAAGGTTGTAAAGCTACCACCATTTGTATGGTAGAACAGTTGGGGTTAGCAATAATTTTATCTTCTTTGGTTAGTACATGAGCGTTTACCTCTGGAACTACCAATTTCTTAGTTGGGTCCATTCTCCAAGCCGAAGAATTGTCGATCACGGTTGTACCAACTTCAGCAAAACGAGGCGCAGCTTCTAAAGAAGTTGTACCACCGGCAGAAAAAATAGCAATTTCTGGAGCTAAAGCAATTGCAGTATCAATGCTAACAATTGGATACTCTTTTCCCTTAAACTTAATTAACTTACCAACGCTCTTCTCTGAAGCTACTGGGATTAATTCTGTCAACGGGAAATTTCTTTCTTCCAATACTTTTAACATAACAGTACCTACTAGTCCAGTGGCACCTACAACTGCAATTTTCATTTTTTTTGATTATTTGTATTATATTTAAAATTAAATGTTCAATTCCCAAATATGAGAAAAACTTTACTCTTTTTATTGTTATTATGCACTAAACTTACTTTTGCTCAGTTAAATGACAATTTTTCTGACGGAGATTTCACCAATAATCCAGCTTGGGGAGGTGGTACAACGTACTTTCAGGTTATTGATGGCGTGTTAACCTCAAATGGGCCACAGGCTTCGAGCACATTGTATCTTTCTACTCCAAATTCTTTATCTGGAGATGCCGCTTGGGAGTTTTTGGTAAATTTGGCTTTTGATCCAAGTACTACGAATTATCCGCGTATCTATCTCACTTCCAATCAAGAAGACTTATCTCTTACTACAGGTAAACAGGCCTATTATTTGCAATTGGGGGCTAGTGGTAGTGCCGATAATTTCTCTTTGGTACGTCAAAATGGTACAACGTTAACCACCATTTTATCATTGCCAGACAAAACAAGAAGCCCAGCAAGCAGTGTAAATGTACGGGTTAGAGTAGAGCGTTCTGCTGCTGGTAGGTGGGCTATTTATACAGACTTTACTGGAGGTAGAAATTTTACCTACGATGGAGGCATTGCCGACAATACTTACACCAATACTTCTTATTTTGGGGTATACTGTAGATATAGTACCGCATCTAGGTACAATATGTTTAAGTTCGATGATTTTAAGATTGAACCTTATGTAGACGTTACCGCACCGAAACTTAGCAATGCCACCGTTATTTCGTCTACATCGGTGCAAGTTAATTTTAGTGAACCTATGCCGGATGCGCTAATTTTAGATCCAAATAACTATACCTTTAACAACGGAATAGGTACGCCATCGCAAGTACAGTTAAACGGTACCTCGGGTAACAGTGTGATATTAACTTTGGCTAACCCAATAGTGGCAAGTGTAGAAAGTATACTTACGGTAAGCAACGTTACAGATTATGCGGGTTTGGTTATAGACCCAAATCGCAATACAGCACCAATTTTGCTCCCTGGAACTATAGAGCCTAATGATATCTTAATTAGCGAAGTACTTTTTAACATAAAAACAGGTGGTGCAGATTTTGTTGAAGTTTATAATCCTACTAATAAAATTCTCGATTTGAAGGAATTGACCATTTCAAATCCAACAGCTTCTAGTACCACAAAAAGAGCTATTAGTACTACTTCGGTATTCATTCGGCCAAAAACATATTGGGTTTTAACCGCAAATCCTGATATTATAAAACAGCAATATGAAGTTAAGAACCCTAGCCAGATGGTACAAGTAGCCAGCATGCCTGCATATAATAACGAAAGCGGCACAGTTAAGCTATGGAAAGACGATACCGCAATAGATGAGTTATCTTACACTGAAAAAATGCACCATGCTTTGTTAAAGGAAGTAAAGGGAGTTTCTTTAGAGCGTGTATCGTTTACTAAAAGTGCAAATGAGCCTGGCAACCTGCAATCGGCGGCGGCAGTGGTAGGTTTTGCCACACCTACTTATCAAAACTCACAAAATGAAGATACTGGTGTGAAAAACACAATGACTTTAGCTAGCAAAACCTTTTCTCCGGATAATGATGGTTTTGAAGATTTGTTGGAAATCAACTATCAGTTTAAAGAGAATGGCAACCTAGCTACCATCAATATTTACACAGATAAAGGTGTTTTGGTGCGTAGACTAGCAAGAAATGTAACTATGCCTACACAAGGTACCATTAATTGGGATGGTTTAAATGATGGCGGACAATTATGTAAGGTAGGCTTATATGTAATTAAAACAGAGCTCTTTAATCTTGCCGGTAGTACAGCTCATTTCAAGCAAACTTGCGTATTGGCCTCAAAGCTAAACTAAAATCACTGATGACCTTCTTTCTGTCAAAGTTTTTGTTATTTATTATCCGTCCATTGGTTTGGCTATCGGTATTGGCCATTTATAGTTTGTTCTCTAAAAATAAACGCAATAAGAAAAGAGCATTAACTGTCTTGATTGTATTGTTGCTTTTTCTGTCTAATCAGTTCATTTTGGGAGAAGTTGCCCATTTGTACGAGCCTAGCCAGCCTGTTTTAACACACTACGATGTAGGCCTACTTTTAGGCGGCTTTTCTAGTTATAATGAACAAACCAAATCTTTAAAAGCCGAATACTCGGGAGATAGATTAACACAGACGCTTAAGCTTTACCATCAAGGAAAAATAGATAGGATACTGATGAGCGGTGGTAACGGTAGTTTTTTAGAGAAAAATCCGCCGGAGGCTATATACGCAGCAGCATATTTGAATGCTGTAGGTGTACCCGATAGTGCACTAATTATTGAAAAAGAAAGTCGAAATACAAAGGAAAACTTTGCTTATGCAGATAAGCTTTTAAAGGTATTGAACAAGCCTAACCCTAAAATTTTGGTGATTACCAGTGCTTGGCATATTCCAAGAACTAAATTACTTGCTGAAAAACAAGGGCTTAAAAATGTAAGTTATTATCCTACTAATTCTTTAAGTGACAATTATTCTTTTGAGGATTATTTGTTGCCACAAGCTAAAGCGATAATGGGCTGGGAGCTATTGATTAAAGAGTGGGTTGGGTATTTAACGACTAAGTTGGGAATAACTTAATCATGATAGTACGTGATTTCGAACGTAGAGAGAAATCTTTGAAAAGGTATTTTACTTTATATCAATCCAAAGATTTCTCCATTACGTTAACACTTCAGTCGAAATGACGAAAGTTTATTTTAACAAACTACCATTAATGTAGTCGATACTTGTTTTTATAGAACTAATATGATCGGGTTGGTAATTGGTTTCTTGTTCTAAATAAATATGTTTTACTCCAGATAATTTGGCTGCTGCAAATATAGATTTAAAGTTTATGGCGCCATTTCCAATCTCGGTATTTAAACTCTTGTTGGATTTATCCATATCTTTTACATGCCACATTTTAAACCTATGTGGGTGTTTTTTAAAGATGTCTACGGGGTTATGTCCAGCAAAAACGGCCCAGTATAAATCTAGTTCAAAGTAAACCAAGTTCGGATCTGTTTCTGCTAATAAAATTTCGAAACCCGTGGTATTTCCATGTTTATCGAACTCAAAACCGTGATTGTGGTAGCCTACATTCATACCTGATTTGATACACAGTTCGCCTGCTTTATTCAATCGTTCTGCAACTCTTTTGTAATCATCGGCATTTTGGCGCAAATTTTCGTTTAACCATGGAGCTACTACATATTTGGCTCCTAAAACATTCGAAGCTTCGATGTAAGATTTTATGTCATCTAAATTACCAGAGCTGATATAGTCATCGAAACCAAAATGTCCGCTAGGAGAATATAAGCCATTGCTGTCTAGCAAAGCTTTAAAATCTTTTGGAGTTAGCCCCCAAAAACTGCCATTTGGTGTGTAACCATAGGTTTCTACTTCTTTAAAACCTGCCTTGGCAACTTTTTCAATTACACCTTTTACATCTTTACCAATAATGTCTCTTAAACTATAAAGCTGGATGCCTACTGCTCTTTTAGCGGGTGCAAAGGCGTTGGTTAACGAGGGTGCTATTGCTAAGCTTGCAGCCATCAAACCTGTATTTTTTATAAAATTTCTTCTTGTGGTCATGGTAATCTTTAAATTATTCAGCTACAGCCGATTTGTTGTCATCTCTAAAAAACAATAAAAATAAGAGGGCTACTAATGCAGAAATAGCAGCTGGAATAATCCAAATGTTATACCAATTGTGACCACCGCCTGTTACTACATATTTATCTACTACGACACCAGAAATAATTGAGCCAAAAAGCATACCTACGCCATAAGTTGCCAATGTAATAAAACCTTGAGCTGCGCTTTTAAATTTCTCTCCAGCTAATCTGTCGGTATAAATTTGTCCAGTCACGAAGAAAAAATCGTAACAAATTCCATGTAAAACAATACCTCCTATTAACATCCAATAGTTAGCATCGGCATTGCCAAAGGCAAAGAAGAGGTAACGTACTACCCAAGCAATCATACCTATAGCTAGCATTTTCTTAACCCCCAAGCGCACAAAGAACAAGGGCATCAATAGCATAAATAATGTTTCAGAAACTTGTCCTAGCGATTGTTTACCTGCTGCTGCTTTCATACCTACTTCGTTTAGGAAAGGGTTAGTGAAGTTGTAATAAAAGGCCAATGGAATACAAATAGCTACCGAAGCAATAAAAAATAATAAATACGATCTGTTTTTTAACAGCCCTATTGCATCTAAGCCGATAATATCTCCAAAAGAAGTTTTTTCTCCTTTTTTTACTGGAGGCGTATGCGGCAATGCAAAGCTAAATAACCCTAGCAATATTGATGCTGCAGACGCCATTTTAAAGGTTAAAACTAAATTGCCGTCTTGTTCCCAATTTAACCAACCGATAACTAAGCCAGCAACAATCCAGCCTATGGTGCCAAACACTCTAACTGCAGGAAACTCTTTTCCAGGATCCTTCATCTGTTTAAAAGAAATAGAATTTACTAATGCTAAAGTGGGCATATAAGCAATCATATATCCTAAAATGAAAGGGAAAAAAGCATCGAAATTTAAAGATGTTGATGCAAACCAAAGTAAAATCCCGCCAGCAATGTGTAAAAAGCCTAAGATTTTTTGTGCCGCGAAAAACTTATCCGCGATTAAGCCGATAATAAATGGAGCAATAATAGCACCTAGAGATTGTGTACTGTAAGCAGAGCCGATTTGAACCCCATCTGCTGAGAGATTTTTAGTGAGATAGGTTCCCATAGTTACAAACCATCCGCCCCAAATAAAGAATTCGAGTAACATCATAAAGGATAGCTTGAAGCGTGTTGTTGCGTTCATATTTAGTTTTTGGTTTTAGAGCCCCTCTCTGCCTTTGGCATCTCTCACCAAAGGGGAGAGAAAAGCTTTTGGGGTTGGTTCTTTGGATTATGTTAGTTTTTGGTCAGCCTACTGTACTAATACCTGACACTTACACCTGATCCCTATTATAGTTCTTTAATTTCAATGTTACGGAACCAAACCTCGTCGCCGTGGTCTTGTAGGGCAATTTTACCAATTTTATAGGTTCCAAAACCTTCCCATTTAGCAAACTTACTGCCTGCAATTAGGTTTTTCCAGTTTTCATCCCACATGGTGGTTTCTACAACTTTTTTACCGTTTAATTTAAGTGTTAGCTTGCCATTATTGCTAATGATTTCTGCTAAATTCCACTCGCCAACGGGTTTAACTGGTTCGCTTTTGCTTTTAATCATGTCATACAAATCTCCAGAACGGTGCTTGGTAATTTTGCCATCTGGATGGCCATCGTTATCCAATACCTGCATTTCTGGTCCGGTTAGGTAAGTTTGCTTGTATTTCGTAGGGTCTTCGTGTACGAAAAAGATGATACCACTATTTGCATTTGGAGCTACTTTCCATTCAAGCTTTAAGTGAAAGTTACCATATTCCTTATCCGTTACCAAATCGCCACCATCATTGTTTTTTGCTTTGGGATCGAAGTGTAGTATACCGTTTTCAGCTTTCCAAGCTTTGCCTGCAAAATCTTTGCCGTAAGTATGCCAACCAGTAGTTGTTTTTCCATCGAAAAGAGGAGTAAAGCCTTTTTTCTTTTGTGCGTTAACGCTAATTGAAGCAACCATAAATGCTGCTATTAATATTTTTTTCATTGATTGATATTTATTTCCGTCATTTCGACCGTAGGGAGAAATCTGTAATGTTAGTGAATTGAACAAACAGACTTCTCCTCGTTCCTCGTCGAAATGACGACCTATTGAAATTTATTTCTCTCCTAATTTCCAACCTTCACGGTAATCTCTCTTCACAAATTGATTTACATCGTCGAAGTTGGTTACTTTCATTTGGTCGTTATCCCAAAGTAGTTTTCTATACCTACCAGGGAAGCTGGTTTTGCCCTTGTCATCGATCTTTTTAATATCGGCAGCTCTAATCGCTAAGTTTGCCATTAACAAACATTCAGTTAAAGGGCCAGCAATCTCAAACGGAGAACTCAGTTCTTTTTTACCGTAACCAGCAATACAGCCTTCTACCCATTGCCCGTAGTGGCCATTGGCTTGTCCGGGAACACGAGCAAATTTTTGTGCTACATTCAAATTCTCATTGCGAGAAAGCGGGAGTAACCTTGCCTTATCGCCGTAAGTGTTAGACATCATTTTGCCTTTAGTACCGATAAATAAAGTACCATTACCACCATCGCCAAATACTTCGTCTGCTCCTAATTCTTCCGGGCGGGTAGGTTGTATCCCGCCATCCATCCAGTGCACGGTAACATCGCCCTGCGTTTTTTCTGTTTTTGGGAATTTTAAGGTTACATGGCTAGATGGAGGGCAACTTTCAGGGAAGTATCCACGTTTAAACTCGTCTACATAAACCGAACCTACACTCGCTTCTACTTCGGTAGCATACTTTAAATTAAGTACACTGAAAGGGGTTTCTAATAAGTGACAACCCATATCGCCCAAAGCACCGGTTCCGTAATCCCACCAGCCACGCCAGTTAAAAGGAACTAATTTTTCTACATAATCTTTGTAAGGAGCAGTGCCCAGCCATAAATCCCAATCTAAATCTTTAGGCACATCGGCTTTATTTGCCGACCAAGGAATACCTTGCGGCCAAACGGGCCTGTCTGTCCAAGCATAAATGGTATGCACATCTCCAACTAGGCCCGCATCGTACCATTCTTTAAGCAAACGAGGACCATCATTACTGGCACCTTGATTGCCCATTTGGGTTACCACTTTATATCTTTTGGCAGCTTCTGTTAAAATTCGAGCTTCATAAATATCGTGTGTTAACGGCTTTTGCACATATACGTGTTTACGCAATTGCATTGCAGCCAAAGTTTGTATCGCGTGATTATGGTCTGGCGTTGATACCGTAACTGCATCAAAATGTTTGTGCTCTTTATCGAACATTTCACGCCAATCTTTATAAAATTTAGCTTTAGGGAAACGTTTTACGCTATTAGCCGCTCTTCTTGCATCAACATCACATAAATAAGCAATTTCTGCTTTGCCACTTTCGTGGATTAAACGTAAATCGCTATCACCTTTTCCACCTACACCTATACCCGCTACAATTAATCTATCGCTTGGTGCAAGGTATCCATTACCACCTAATACGTGACGTGGAACAATGGTAAATGCGGTTGCAGCTACAGCTCCCATTTTAAGGAAATTACGCCTGCTTTGGTTGTTGTCTTGGTTCATTTTATATTTTGGTTTAGTAGCCCCCCCCTTCTTAAGGGAGGGAGTGCAAGTTTACACTCCTATCCTTTGGGGAGATGGGGTGGGGCCGGTTTACTTTTTTAACGAAAGGATATATTTTGCCATCAATTTGGCATCGCTTTGCGATACTTTCGGATGCGGTGTCATTGGAATTTTACCCCAAACGCCAGAGCCACCTTTGATAATCTTACCAGCAAGGTAGGCGATGCTTTTATCATTTTTAGGGTACTTTTTAGCTACATCGGTATAAGATGGGCCTATTAGTTTATTAATTTTATGGTGACAACCGATACAGTCAGATTTAGCGATTAACAGCTCGCCACCGCTCATTTGTACAGTAGCTATTTTAGGCAATATTGCCGTGCTAATGTTAACGGCAGGTTCTGTTTTTGGTTCTGGCTTAAATGCTGATAACGAAGCAACAAATACTGATGTTACTCCAAGAATTAAAAGAGTTCGTTTCATGTGTGTGTATTAAGTTAAAAGTATAAAGTAAAAAGTTAAAACAAAAAATTATAGTCCAAGTATTTTTTTATTAAATGTAGCATCGCTTCCGGCAGCGGCAAAATCATCAAATGCTTTATTGGTTACGTTAATGATATGTTTTTTGATAAACTCGGCACCCTCACGAGCACCATCTTGTTGGTTTTTAATACAACATTCCCATTCCATAACGGCCCAACCTTTATAATCGTATTGCGCTAACTTGCTGAAAATGGTTTTAAAATCTACTTGTCCGTCGCCTGGAGAACGGTAACGGCCAGCACGATTAGCCCAGCTTTGGTAGCCGCCAAAAGTTCCCTGTCTTCCTGTAGGGTTAAATTCAGAGTCTTTGACGTGGAAAGCTTTGATTCTTTCGTGATATAGATCAATGTATTGGATGTAATCTAATTGTTGTAACACAAAGTGCGATGGATCATAAAGCAAGCAAGCTCTAGGATGTTGATTTACCTTATCTAAAAACATTTCGTAGGTAATGCCATCAAACAAATCTTCGCCAGGGTGTATTTCATAGCAAACGTCAACCCCGCAATTGTCAAATTCATTTAAGATTGGTAACCAACGTTTAGCTAATTCGGTGAAAGCCTCGTCAACCAAGCCATCTGGACGCTGCGGCCAAGGATGAAAGAATTGCCATAACAACGACCCACTAAAGGTTGCATGCGCAGTTAATCCCAAATTTTGGGAAGCTTTAGCTGCATATTTTAGCTGTTGTATGGCCCATTCGGTGCGTGCTTTTGGATTGTTTTTTACTTCTGGCGCTGCAAAAGCATCAAACAATTCGTTATAAGCTGGGTGTACTGCAACTAACTGACCTTGCAGGTGTGTAGAAAGCTCGGTAATTTTTAAACCATGAGCAGCTACTTTGCCTGTTAGTTCATCAGCATAAGTTTTACTTTCTGCCGCTAATTTCAAATCAATGAAGCGATTATCTAGGGTTGGCATTTGGATGCCTTTAAAACCTAAATCGGCAGCCCATTTACAAATCGAATCTAATGAGTTAAAAGGTGCTTCATCACTGATAAATTGTGCTAAAAATACTGCGGGTCCTTGTATTGTAGTCATTTGTTGTTTTCGTTGTTCGTTTTTGGCTCCTGGTTGGTCGCTATTAGTTCTTCGCTTTTTGGTCTCTGTTATTCTTTTAACTGATGCCCTGCCGCGAATACCTGATTTCTTTATTTAAACTATAAAATCATGCCATTTCTTGTCAGATTCGTTCGAAGCTACTGCATTTTCAATGAGTGCCATGCCTCTTACACCATCATATACATTAGGAAAATCTAACATTTGAGGTGTAGGCTCTTCATTGTTCAGCTTTGCTGCTAAGGTTAATGCGAAATTTCTGTAAATGTTGGCAAAAGCTTCTAGTAAACCTTCTGGATGGCCGCCTGGAGTTCTGGTGTTATGTTTAGCGAAATCACCTAAGTAACCACTTCCGGCTCTGTATATTTCGGTAGGTTTATTTAACCACTTAACCAACAAAGTATTTGGCTCATGTTGGAACCATTCTATTCCACCTTTTTCTCCGTAAATCCTAATATTGAGTGCATTTTCTTCGCCAGCAGCAATTTGCGAAGCAATTAAAACACCGTTTGCGCCATTGTCGAATTTCAATAAGATATTTCCATCGTCATCAATGCTTCTGCCTTCTACAACGATATTCAAATCGGCACAAATCTGCGTGATTTTTAAGCCAGAAATGTATTCTGCTAAGTGCGCAGCGTGAGTGCCAATATCGCCAATACAACCGCTTTTTCCAGATTTTTTAGGATCTGTACGCCAAGCCGCTTGTGCATTTCCTTCTCTCTCGCTTAAAGTACTTAACCAACCTTGTGGATATTCTACAATGATTTTTCTGATCTTACCTAATGCGCCATCCTTAACCATTTCTTTGGCTTGCTTTACCATTGGGTAGCCCGAGTACGTATGGGTAAGACATAAGGTTAACCCTGTTTCTTCCACTTTTTGTTGCAGCAATTTTGCTTCTTCTAAAGTTAAAGTCATTGGTTTTTCTATTACTACGTTAAAACCGTGTGCTAAAGCCATCATTGCTGGGGCAAAATGAGCAAAGTTTGGAGTTCCTATAGTTACAAAGTGGATTCTTTTGTCTGCCGGTAGTTCACTTTCTTTTTTGATCATTTCTTCGTAGTTCAGATAGATTCTGTCTGCCGGAAGAAATAACATTTTTCCTGATTCTATTGCAGTTTCTGGATTAACGCTCAATGCGCCACAGCAAAGTTCAATTAATCCATCCATATTTGCGGCAATACGGTGTACAGCGCCGATGAATGCATCTTTGCCGCCGCCTATCATGCCCATTCTTATTTTTTCTTTCATATTTTGAAGGTTGTAGGTTATAAGTTGACTAGCAAAACTTAAAACTTATAACGTACTACTTAAAACTTTTAAAGGTTTCCTTTTTTCAATTCTTTTACTGCAAAATCTGCCGCACGGGCAGTTAAAGCCATAAATGTTAACGAAGGATTTTGGCATCCGATAGAAGGCATGCAGGCGCCGTCGGTAACAAAAACGTTTTTCACTTCGTGCATTTGGTTCCACTCGTTAAGTACCGAGGTTTTAGGGTCTTTACCCATTCTAGCGGTTCCCATTTCATGGATAGCCATACCAGGATAGCAGTCGTTATCGTAAGTTTTGATGTTTTTTGCACCGGCAGCTTCAAGCATTTCGGCAGCATCGTTCATCATATCTTGACGCATTTTCTTCTCGTTCTCTTTGTACTCGCAGTCTATAGCTAATACCGATTGCCCCCATTTGTCTTTTTTCGAATGATCTATATAGGCACGATTTTCGTAATAAGGTAGCATTTCTCCAAAACCACCCATTCCCATTCTCCAAGCTCCAGGCGTAGTCATTTTCTGTTTAAATTCTGCTCCAAATGCTAATTCTGCCACATCATTTTGCCAGTTTTGTCTAGAAGCGCTTCCTTGGTAACCGAAACCTCTTAGGTAATCACGTTTATCGCTGCCTACGTTCCTAAAACGAGGAATATAAAAGCCATTGGCACGACGGCCGTAGGTGTAAAATTTATCGAAACCTTCAAATTCGCCATTAGCACCACAACGGAAATGGTGATCCATTAAATTGTGCCCTAACTGGCCACTGCCATTACCTAAACCGTTAGGATGCTCGTCTGAAGTTGAGTTCAACAAAATGAAAGTAGTGCCTAAAGTAGAACCGTTTACAAAAACGATCTTGGCATAAAATTCCATCGTTTTGTTAGTTAACGCATCAATTACAGCTACTCCTTTTGCTTTTTTGGTGTCTTTATCGTAAATGATGTGGTTTACGATAGAATAAGGTCTTAGCGTTAAGTTTCCAGTATCTACTGCAGCAGGTAGGGTAGACGATTGTGTGCTGAAATATGCGCCAAACGGACAACCACGACTGCATAAATTACGGTATTGGCAATTACCGCGACCATTATGAGGTACCGTTAAGTTGGCTACACGACCAATGGTCAATAGGCGTTCGTTACCCCATTTTTGTTTAATGCTTTCTTTTACTGATTTTTCAACGACGTTTAAATCCATTGGTGGAAGAAATTGCCCGTCAGGTAAAACACCTTCTAAACCTTCGTTCTGACCACTAATTCCAGCAAATCTTTCAGTATAATCATACCAAGGTGCTAAATCTTTATATCTAATAGGCCAATCGTTTCCGTAGCCGTCTTTTGCATTTTCTTCGAAGTTTACATCTCCAAAACGGTAACTCTGGCGGCCCCACATTAATGATTTTCCACCAACGTGAAAACCTCTGTACCAATCAAATCTTTTTACTTCTGTATAAGGGCATTCTAGATCGTTTACCCACCATTTTTCTGTTACTTCGTTGTAAGGATAATCTCTTTTTTGCACAGGGTGAGTTCTTTTCATCTCCTCAGTTAACCTGCCAGCGTGTTTAACATCCCAAGGGTTTTTCATTGCACCATCATAATCTTTGATGTGCTCAATATTCATCCCTCTTTCTAGCATTAACACTTTAAGGCCTTTTTCCGTAAGTTCTTTAGCGGCCCAACCGCCGCTTATACCCGAACCAACCACAATAGCATCGTAAGTATTTTCGGCTTTTAGATTTATATTTAAGTTCATTTTGTTCGTTTTGTTTTGTTTAGCGGAAGCATGTTTTTAGGTAGCCCAAGATTTTTGGCCAGGTTTAAGGGGATAAGCACCATCGTAACTGCCAGGGATCATTAGATACTCACGAGCTTGGGTACAGCCAATTTCTGAAGAGAAATAGCCTAGAGAAGTAAGATCTCTTACTACCGTGAAGAAATAAGTAAGGTCTGCTTTTTCAGGAAGTTTATTCTTTTTTTGATCTAACGTTTCCTGTCTCAGTGTGGTCAGCATTTTTTTGCGCTCTACCAATGGAATCAACGCAAAGCTTTTTTTGTAAGTCTTTTTAGCCCTTGCCTCAAATTCGACTAAACCTTTGTAGAACGATTGTTGTTGCTTGGCCGGATAACAGTCTTTAATCATCATAGGAATAAACTTGCCTACGCCTGCTGCTTTTGCTCCAGGAGAAGATTTAGTGGTTGGGATGATTACGTCTGCAATTTCGGTTAGTGCCTTTAGTTGTTCTGCCGAAAAATTGACTGCATTTTTCTCGCTTTCAGGTAGGGTATAACTGCTGAACAAGATATCCGTTGTTCCGGCAGAAATAGCGGTTCCTAAAAGGATAGCTACATTTCTAAGTGCTGCTCTTCTGTCCATATCATGGTATATTTTGGTTTTGTAAGTGTGTTTTTTACACTATATAATTTTACGTAATAATAGTAATTAAAATTTTGAAATCAATACTTGTTACAACTTTGGTACAATATTGACATCAAATGCAAACTATTTTATCAAGTTTAATTTAGTCACTGCCAAATTTATTTTATTTGGTAGTGGTTAAAAATTTGGGTTAGTTGCGGGGCTAAGCCTTCTGCCATTCTGTAAAAACCTAAGTCATTCGGATGTATACCATCTGTACTTGCGTCATGGTCGTTGCCCAATAGTTTCCCTGAAGTAATTAAATACAAATCTTTTACGCCGGCGTTTCTCAAGCGGTTAAAGGCGGCTGTTATTTCCTCATTTTGTTGGCTTACTCTTTCCCTCACATCCAAATCGAAATTTCCTTGTTCCCTAAAAATAGATTGTATTAAAATAATTGGCGCTTTAGTATGATTTGCCCTAATGGTTTTAACAAAATCTTCGGTTCTTTCTTTTATTTGTTTTGGCGACGGATTTGGAACACAATCTAATACGAAAGCATCTGCTTCAATATCGCTAATCATTTTAGCGGCAGCTTTTTCCATTTTGGCGTTGCCACTGATACCTATGTTCATAAAATATAACCCAGTATTTCGGGATAATATTGCTGGATAAGCCATTCCAGGCCTTCCGGCAGAAGCCCCGTGGACGATACTAGAACCATAAATAACAATACGTTTTTTGAAAGGATTGGCTAAAGCGACAATATTGCTTCCCTCATCAATGCCAATTGCTAAGCTTTTAAGCTCATCGTACAACGGTAAGAAAAGCATGCATTCCTTTTCGGCATTATCCATAGCTTTAACTAGCGTAAATTCACTGCAAATATCAGTAGGTCTGCCAACGCCTGCAAATTGCCATTTACCATCTTTTTTGATGTAGAGGTCTAAACCTTTTTGGGCAATAGGTGTAAGGTTATTTAATGCTTTGCTATTTGTAACACACCATTTTGCACTTATCGTTTTACTATTTGTTTTAAAAACTACGGCTAAACCTGCCGAATGGGTTAACAGTCGTTTTACAGCAATAGGTAAATCGCTGTATCTGGCTGTATCAACCCTGTGGTATGGCTGCGGCGTATGAAATGCTTTTCCGTACAAATGGAATTTGCTCGCATCCTGATACACAATTTTTGGAGTTTGTGCATAGCTATTGTTACACCAAACTATTAATAGTGCAAAAAGGCAAGTAATTTTAAATCTCATCGCTTTAAAGATAAATTCGGACAATTGGTATCCATAAAATTAGAATAACGACAGTAATAAATGAAATTTGTTAATACATTTTTGTTTGAAAAAAAATAAAAAGAAATTTCCTTTTGTTTCGTTTATATCTGCCAAATTCCTCCTAAGTGATTAAAACATCGAAAAATGCTATTAATTGTTTCTTTTTTGTTCTACAGCAAAAACTTTACTGCCGCTTTGGAAGTAAATAATAAGAAAGATTTAGGGAAACTCGCCTAACAATTTTAGTCGTATAAAAATTAACTTATTTTTTATACCTTAGTTTTTTGTGTTCGCAAAAGAAATATTTCGGGCATAAAAATTACGCATGATATTAGTACTTGTGCTTAACCGGCAATGCCCACCATTGTCGGTTTTTTTATGCTATTGTATCTACATCTCTAAACCAGAAATAATTGTTTTTCGTTAAGTTTGCTTGGTTTGGCTTGTAAGTATATACACATGTGTTTTAAAAATGGTACTCCATTAATCAGCCTTTTTATTTAAAAATATCGAATCATATAAAACCTTATAAAAAAGCATATCATTTTTTTAAAGGCAAATACGCTCACTTCCAAACTTCGTCATTTAACTCCTATAAATTTATAAGTATCGCAAAATCATCTCAACAAGCAGAGATACTGCTAAGAGAAATTTCTAGGTTGCATTCATTTTTTTACCTTTGTCAAATTTATTTTCATACATGAGCGACAAAATTCTTGTTTTAGGTTCTAATGGACAAATAGGTACCGAGTTGGTGACAGCATTACGTGCTGGTTATGGTAACGATAATGTAGTTGCTTGTGATATCAGAAGACCAGATTATGAGATTAAAAATGCTGGGCCTTTCGAGTTTGTGAACGTATTAGATAAGGATATATTAAAATCCATCTTCGAAAAATACAAACCTACACAGGTTTATTTGTTGGCAGCTTTACTTTCTGCAACGGGAGAGCAAAATCCTAAATTAGCTTGGGATTTAAACATGAATGGCTTGCTAAATATATTGGATTACGCACTCACTTATAAAACTACTAAAATTTACTGGCCTAGTTCTATCGCCGTGTTTGGCCCAAATTCTCCAAAAGATAATACCCCACAATTTTGCACCATGGATCCAAATACGGTTTATGGCATTAGCAAGTTGGCTGGAGAGCGCTGGTGCGAGTATTATCATCAGAAGTATAATTTAGATGTGAGAAGTATCCGTTATCCCGGATTAATTAGCTGGAAGGCTGCGCCAGGTGGTGGTACCACAGATTACGCCATACATATTTTCCATGATGCACTGAAAAAAGGTAGTTATTCGTCGTTCTTGTCGGCAGAAACGGAATTGCCAATGATGTACATGGATGACGCCATTAGAGGAACCATCGAATTGATGGATGCACCTGCAGATCAGCTCAGTATCCGCTCTAGTTATAACTTTGGAGGGGTAAGTTTTACGCCAGAAGTATTGGCGGCAGAAATTAGAAAGCACATTCCTAATTTTAAATTGATTTATGCCGAAAACGACCCGAGGCAAGAAATTGCTAATAGCTGGCCAAAATCTATAGATGATAGCTTTGCAAGAACCGAATGGGGCTGGAAACCCGAATTCGATTTAGCTAAGATGACAACAGATATGTTAACGAATTTAAAGAAATAAATAAAAGGTTGAGGGCTGGAAGGTTGAGGGATCAAGGTCTCAAATCTCACATCTCAATACTCAATACTCAAAAAAATGGGAAGAGCATTCGAATTTAGAAAAGAAAGAAAATTTAAGCGTTGGTCTAAAATGGCCGTACAGTTTACGCGTATTGGTAAAGATATTGTAATGGCAGTTAAGGAATCTGGACCTAATCCAGAAACCAACTCGCGTTTACGTACCGCCATGCAAAATGCCAAGGCAGTAAATATGCCAAAAGATAGGGTAGAAGCGGCAATTAAGCGTGCTACCGATAAAACTTTGGCTAATTACGAAGAAATTGTGTACGAAGGTTATGCCCCACACGGCGTAGCAGTTTTAATTGAAACGGCAACCGATAATACCAACCGTACAGTAGCTAACGTGCGTAGTTACTTCAACAAAACAGATGGTTCTTTAGGTAAAACCGGGTCTTTAGATTTTATTTTCAGCCGTAAATCTATTTTTAGATTTGCGCCAGCCGAAGATTTAGATTTGGAAGAGTTAGAGTTTGAATTGATTGATGCCGGCTTAGAGGAGCTTTACGTAGAAGCTGATGAAGAAGGAAATGATATTGCGGTAGCGCAGGGTGCCTTCGAAAATTTTGGGTCTTTACAAAAAGCTTTAGAAGAGAAAGGTATTGAGTTAAAGAGTTCTAAACTAGAACGCATCGCTTTGTCGCACCATGAAGTGACCGAAGAACAAGCCGCAGACGTACTGAAGTTGATTGATAAGTTAGAGGAAGATGATGACGTTCAGGCCGTTTATCACAACATGGCCGAGTAATCTGTTTCACTGGATGTTGAAATGCCTCGTAGGTTGCTAAACTTACGAGGCATTTTTTATGTTTAATTATTTTTTTTGAAGCGCAAGTTTCATGCTTTTCGGTTCCGAAAGTCCCGCTATCCGCTTTATCCCGAACTAACGTCGGGATGCCCGCTACTATCGGGGCTAGTTTGGCAAATCATGTGCTGCTGTTTATGCTTTCACAGCCATATCAGTACTCGGTTAAGCCTTATCTCTTTTTACTACACCCGTTTTCTGGCCATTGCTTAATTACCACAACATGAAAAGGGTAAATACAAGGGGTATAGCAAACGCGAACAAACACGTTCTAATGGCGGCCCTTACGTATAATCTGAGGAAATATCTGAAGTTTATCAGCAAAAAAGTTCAGCGCAATGCGCAGATACTGGACCTGCCAAAGGGAAAGTGCTGGTTTTTCGAATACAGGATTGACTTGGCTTACCTATCTTCGAATTGAGCCCTTCCAAAAAAAACAATTATTTTCTATCATCAAAAAAACAAGCAAGCTTAAATCGCTCTAAAAGAGGTTGGTTTTTGTGCTGATTTTTGGATTGTTATCGAAAATGCAGGGTTGTGCAACAGTTACCCTTGTTAGCTGCTGGCATATTTTTCAAGTTGTTCTTTTAAATTAATTTTTACATTTTCTTCCCATTCATCTTTCAAGATACTCAATTTTATTGCGTCTATAATTTTTCCGTCAGCATCTTTACTAAATTGTCTTAATATCCCTTCAACTTTACATCCAATACTTTTCATTGCGTTTATACTTCTTTCGTTTTTGCTGTTTGCTCCGAAACCTACTCTTATCATTTTTAGTTTGTCAAAGGCAAATTCTAAAAGAAGATATTTACAGTTTTTATTTAATCCTGTTCCTTGAAATTGTTTCCCATACCAAGTAAACCCAATGTCAAGACGTTTAAATTCATTAGAAATTTCGTAAAGCCTTGTCATTCCTGCATATTGATTAGTTCTTTTGTCAAAAACGATAAATGGGTAATGATTATTTTCTTTGAACAGTTTTAGTGCTGTGTCAAAGTAGGTGTCAAAATTCTCTTTACCGTTTCCTCCATTAATATTAAACTTCCAAATTTCAGGTTCATTAATTGCAAAGCTTATAAGTTTTTCTTTGTCTGAAACTTCCAAAGGTTTTAATAAAACATAATCGTTTTCTAAAATATATTTTTCTGTAAAGTCAAAATTCATAATTGTCAATGTTAAGCGGTATTTGGGAATGCCTTGCAGCTAACGTCCCGGGGCTTTGCGTTCGGGCGGGAAATCGAAGCACAAAAGCTGGTTTTATTACTAAAGTTCAATTGAAAAACTACTGTTGAATTTTGCACGTCACCCCGCCTGACGCAAAACCCGTGTGTTTGTTGCACAACACTAAAGTACGGAAAACATTTTAATGCA